>Ga0114978_10000019_pt1 | contig 116719 bp, 117 predicted proteins | sample S_140212_EF_Meta_FD_87027 | JGI IMG/M metagenome (GOLD analysis project Ga0114978, IMG submission 87027) | Freshwater microbial communities from Lake Simoncouche, Canada to study carbon cycling - S_140212_EF_MetaG | ecosystem: Environmental > Aquatic > Freshwater > Lake | place: Lake...
ACCTGTTTGTCCTGTCGTTCCTGATACACCTGCTGGTCCTGTTACTCCTGTTGTTCCTGTGGTTCCCGTCTGACCGGTTGCTCCTTGAACTCCCGTTGCTCCTGTTGTTCCTGTCACTCCTGTTTGACCTGTTTGTCCTGTCGTTCCTGATACTCCTGCTGGTCCTGTTACTCCTGTTGTTCCTGTATAACCTGTTGTTCCTGTCTGACCTGTTGCTCCTTGAACTCCTGTTGCTCCTGTTACTCCTGTTGCTCCTGTTACTCCTGTCGTTCCTGATGCTCCTATTGCACCAGTGTATCCCGTGTATCCTGTTACTCCTGTTGTTCCTGTGGTTCCAGTCTGACCTGTTGCTCCTTGAACTCCTGTCGTTCCTGTGAATCCTGTTGCTCCTGTTGCTCCTGTTGCTCCTGTCATTCCTGTCATTCCTGTTGCGCCTGTTACTCCTGTTTGACCTGTTTGTCCTGTTGTTCCTGATACTCCTGCTGGTCCTGTTACTCCTGTTGTTCCCGTGTATCCTGTCTGTCCTGTGGTTCCTGTTACTCCTGTTGTTCCTATTGCTCCTGTTTGACCTGTATATCCTGTTACTCCTGTTTGACCTGTTTGACCTGTCATACTTGCTCCTGTTGCTCCTGTTGCTCCTGTTCGTCCTGTTGCTCCTGTTGTTCCTGTTGCTCCTGTGGTTCCTGTTACTCCTGTGGTTCCTGTTGCTCCTGTTGTTCCTGTTACTCCTGTGGTTCCTGTTACTCCTGTTGTTCCTGTTACTCCTGTTGTTCCTGTTGTTCCTGTTGCTCCTGTTGCTCCTGTTGTTCCTATTTGTCCTGTTTGTCCTGTTACTCCTGTTACTCCTGTTACTCCTGTTTGTCCAATTGCTCCTGTTGTTCCTGTTACTCCTGTTGCTCCTGTTGTTCCTGTATATCCTGTTACACCTGTTTGTCCTGTCGCTCCTGTGTATCCTGTTTGACCTGTTGATCCTGTTGTTCCTGTGTATCCTGTTGTTCCTGTTTGACCTGTTGCTCCTGTTACTCCTGTTACTCCTGTTACTCCTGTGGTTCCTGTTGCTCCTGTTGCTCCTGTTGTTCCTGTTGCTCCCGCTCCTGTCGCTCCTGTTACTCCTGTATATCCTGTTGCTCCTGTTGTTCCTGTTGCTCCCGCTCCTGTTGCTCCTGTTACCCCTGTGTATCCTGTTTGACCTGTTGCTCCTGTTGTTCCTGTTGTTCCTGTTGTTCCTGTATATCCTGTCACTCCTGTTTGTCCTGTTGCTCCTGTTGCTCCTGTTACACCCGTGTATCCTGTTGCTCCTGTTGCTCCTGTTGTTCCTGTTGTTCCTGTTGCTCCTGCTCCTGTCGCTCCTGTATATCCTGTCACTCCCGTTTGTCCTGTTGTTCCTGTTGTTCCTGTTACTCCTGTGTATCCTGTTGCTCCTGTTGCTCCTGTTGTTCCTGTTGTTCCTGATACTCCCGTGTATCCTGTTGCTCCTGTATATCCCGTTGATCCTGTTGTTCCTGTTGCTCCTGCTCCTGTTGCCCCTGTGTATCCTGTTACTCCTGTGTATCCTGTTTGACCTGTATATCCTGTTGTTCCTGTTATTCCTGTTGTTCCTGTATATCCTGTCACTCCCGTTTGTCCTGTTGTTCCTGTTGTTCCTGTTACTCCTGTGTATCCTGTTGCTCCTGTTACTCCTGTTGTTCCTGTTGTTCCTGTTACTCCCGTGTATCCTGTTGCTCCTGTTACTCCTGTTTGCCCTGTTGCTCCTGTTGCTCCTGTTGCTCCTGCTCCTGTTGCTCCTGTTACTCCTGTTTGCCCTGTTGCTCCTGTTGCTCCTGTATATCCTGTTTGTCCTGTTACTCCTGTGTATCCTGTTTGTCCTGTTGCTCCTGTTACTCCTGTTATTCCTGTGTATCCTGTTTGTCCTGTTACTCCTGTTGCGCCTGTTTGTCCTGTTGCTCCTGTTACTCCTGTGTATCCTGTTTGTCCTGTTGCTCCTGTTGCGCCTGTTGTTCCTGTTACACCTGTGTATCCCGTTTGTCCTGTTTCTCCTGTGTATCCTGTTACTCCCGTGTATCCTATCGCTCCTGTGTATCCTGTTTGTCCTGTTACTCCTGTTGCTCCTGTTATTCCTGTGTATCCTGTTTGCCCTGTTGCTCCTGTTACTCCTGTGTATCCTGTTTGCCCTGTTGCTCCTGTTACTCCTGTGTATCCTGTTTGCCCTGTTGTTCCTGTGTATCCTGTTACTCCTGTATGACCTGTCTGTCCTGTTTGTCCGATTGTTCCAGTTGCTCCCGTGTATCCTGTGTATCCTGTATATCCTGTAGTTCCTGTAGTTCCTGTAGTTCCTGAATTTCCTACTGCTCCTGTGTATCCTACTGCTCCTGTGTATCCTGTTACTCCTGTATATCCTGTTGGACCTGTTGGACCTGTTTCTCCTGTTGGACCTGTTTCTCCTATATCTCCTTTATCTCCTTTCTCTCCTGTTGTACCTTGTAACGCATAACCAAACGAAATTTGGTCAACCACATCATATTGTGTAAAAAGTGTAAAAAATGCTCGAAGAGATGTAGTTCCTCCAACTAGCACATTACTAGTAATTAGGGTTCCATTATGATACCAATATACATTCAATGATTGTACCACGACAGTAAAGATATCGTCAATGGCATAGTTTTCCCCTGTATAGATAGGTATTGAATCATAATAGAGATAGATGATTCCATTTTGAAATGAGAATCCATACGTATTGTTTGTACCATTGTTTGACAATGCCACTTGATAATCGTTTGAGCTATGTACGTGTAGACGAAATGTTAAGAATGTGCTATTATATGGATAGGGCTCGCTTGTAGTAGTAGAAGACGCATTTGAGTTTGATGCAATCTTCATAATGCTGTTCGGTGATAAAAGGATAATATCAGATTGTTGATTAATATATGCAGGGTTCATGTCATCATTGTTATTCATTAATACATTATATGGACCGACAACGGGTGCTTCAAGAAGTGTAAAAAGAGCTGGACCTTGTGATCCTGTGAATCCTGTTTGTCCCGTTTGTCCCATCATTCCTGTTAGACCAGCAGCGCCAATTGAACCAGTTGGTCCAATTAATCCTGTTGCTCCCACTGTACCTGTCACGCCTGTTGCGCTTAATCCTGTAGGGCCGACCATTCCTGTCGCTCCCGTTTGACCAACGGTACCCGTCACTCCTGTCGTTCCCGTTCCCTGGGCTCCCGTCGGACCCATCATTCCTGTGCTTCCAACGGCACCCGTCAATCCCGTTGTTCCCGTTCCCTGAGCTCCAGTAGGACCCGCTGTTCCTGTGTAACCCGTGTATCCTGTCTGGCCTGTTTCGCCTTGCAAACCAGATGGACCTGTTCCAATAGGTCCTGTTGCACCAGTATATCCTGTGGATCCTATCGAACCCGAAGAACCTGTTTGTCCCGTTCCTACTGCATAACTATAGCCAGTAGGACCAACCGCTCCCATCGTTCCCGTCATTCCCGTATATCCGGTTGGTCCCGATAGACGGAGTGCAGGAACCGTAGCGGCTCCATACGTGACAAGAGGGCTTGGACAAGGTACTCTAGGTGGAGGACCGTTCGCTTGATAGGCTGGTGGAAAGTACGACATAGACCTATAATATAAGTTTAGATTTATAGAATTATATACTAACAACACACGATTCATAAGAAAAATGGATTATGAACGATAACAATATTATTATAAAAATGAATTCATTTTCATAATAATCTTACTTTTTTTGTCTAGTATGCAATGATATAGATCGTAGTCGTTTCATAAACATTTGATACGCTTGGAAGATTAAACGTAGTTGTGCCATCGCCTTCACCATAATACGTTCCTAATACAACAAATAAGTTTCCGTAGATCTCTCTTGAAACGGGTGAGGCATCGCATAACAAATATCCATTTGGAACCCCGCTTGTTGTCTTTTTCAAAATGGTTCCTGGTGGCTGAGGGGGTATTGATGGATACCATTCTCCTATCTCCATTGGAATCACTGCCGGATCATTCGATTCCTGTGGAAGAGGAAACAAACTGTGATCCATGATACAAATGGGTTTTGGTATTTCATTTGTTAATGAATCTAATAGTACTACCTGTACTGGCATGACTGTTTCACATTTCTGGTATCGCGATAGTCTTGATTTAAATCGAGACATCGTTCTCTACTCCATCATGGATAAATGATACATCAATTCTTAGCATGTTGTATTTGGAACCGATGTGGCAAATGTATTCACAAAATTCGGCCCTTGATTGTACGTTATAAATGAACAAACCACCGGTCCACTGCTTCCTTGTATAATTGTTGATGTAGTATTAACAGTACTGGTTGTAGACAATGACGAATAGATCGACTGATATGAATAAATACTTGTACTCGTCTGATTGATCCATGTCATCTGAGACGGCTGAGGTCCTCCGCAAAACTGTTTTCCATTGTTCACACTATTCATCATTTCATAAGTTGTATACGTAGGTGTCTTACTATACAAATATACCGTATTGAGTGATGATGAATAACTGGGTGTTCCTGTCGAACTAATCGTATTAATCGTACTAACAATCGTTGATTGAAAAACAGTCGGCCTATAATACGCACTATACATTGCTTGATTTTGCAAGTTCTTTACAATGTCACTTGCGTTCATTCTATTCATGTTAGACAATTCATTATGATAGAAAATATCAATTTACCTAATAGAGAATGGAAGAGGTTCCTTATCAATGGATCATTATGATTCTTTTCATTACTGTTCTTGTCTATATGATTGTAAACTTCATCGTATTTACTCCACGCTTTCAGGAAGCGGATGAAGAAGGGTTTTACGGAGGAGTAGCACGTGGTTCAGGAGAACCCGATTGTCTCCGGACCCTTCCTGAAGCGTCTCAATTGTTGGATCTCGTATCAGGCCGTGTCTCAGGCTATCCCTCGGACGGCTCCGCCGACTATCGTGAATTCAAACTCATTCTTAGTAAATTAGCCTGTCTCAAAAAGGATTTGCTCTCCCCCAGCGGCATTGTTGAAGCCACGCGCTATCAGGCGTATGAAACGGCTCATGACCGCATTGCCGTTTCTGAACTGTGCGGCATGTGCTTGAGTCATACGGTTGCTGCTCGTGATTTAGACATTAGCTTTGCCACATGGCGCGATCGCGGAAAGGTGCTTTTACGCAAACTCTGCACGGAGGCCAATTTGAGTGAAGCCGAGGCGGTTCAATCCGAGAAACTGTTTGCGGTACTATTTGACGATGTGTACAACATCGCCACCAGCCAGTGTCTCAAAACCGATTTTAGCAAACAGAATGGCGGATCAACATCAGGAGGCGATGTCAGCGGATTCTTTCCTGAGAATCTGGTGAATCGTCGTGAATACGAATATAAATATGGAGGATTAAGTGCCAGTGGCTGGAACGGTTCTGTTTAATAACACCAGTTGTATTAAATGTCCCACGACATGATAGAATGACTCGTAAGAATGGAAGAGGTTCCGCGACTCGTGGCTGGAGCAAAGAGAAACCAGGTACACACGAACGTACGGTTATGTTACAGAAATGCGGACATTCTTGCTTTCTTGGACCTAACAAGACATTTCCTATCTGTACCAAAGGAACATGTCGCATCAATTTACGCGGAGTTCATGCCGCCTTTTCACGCTCTCGACAGTGGAAACACCCCTCGATTTCTAGAAAGGCAAAGGCACTTCTTCATCGACTAAACGGGCTTACCAAGAAAAAAAGAAGAGTCTAAATGGTAGATACGAACGATATATCATGTTGTCGCATGATGAGATCAATCTAATCATCTATGTATCCACATTGTTACTGTTTTATGATACAGAGTGGTTTACTACGTTATAAAAAAAGACACCTCTTTCCGTATAGAAAAAGGGGTCTTGTTTTTTTCACAATTTCCTTAACAAAAGGCGCACCCTCCCGCTTTCTTTGGGCAACCACATTGCGGCTTCGGCACACCACACTGATTGCACCGAGCAGGCGGCTGGCTTCTGCCGCACCCGCACTGTGATACGGGTGCACCACACGCGTTACAGCTCTGGCCCGATGCCATGGCCGGCCAGTTAACATAAATAAGATATCCAATGATCGCAAAAAATATCAGCGTTAGAAGAGGTAAGAGCATGGTTCTATTTACTCCTTCTTTATTTTTAACGGAAAATTGCCATCAACAACATGAGCGCAATAATCTGCCAGACCGACTGGACCGGGCGGGCAAACGTGAAGAGTTCTGCCACCGAAGCATTCCATAAATATTTACCTACAAATGACAGAATAAGGATTGCTACGACAAACGCCAACAGAGAGGCTACGAGATTCTTATAGGTTTCCTGACGATGCGAAGATGATCCGGACATATCGGTCATGCACTCGACTCCTGCAAGGGCGAGATCCTGAAGCATTTCTATCTACTCGTCCGTTTTTTCGTAATGAATCGATTCCTTAATCACCACCTCTCGATGCTCTTGAATATACTTCATCAAGTTCTGCGCCTTCTCCTGCGATTCCAAGTGTTCTGCAATCAACTTTTCCATGTTCTTCTGGCCTAGACCTGCCTGGCGCTTCTGCTTCTTAAAGAGTACTCGACCACCCGAGTTCTTAAGATCCAATGCACCGATATTGTGACTCTTCATCACACGCACAATAATCTCCTCCAATGCTCGCATCTTCGTATTTGCTTCTTTCATTTCCTGTTTTCTCCCATCATTTAGCACTTTCAAACGACGCCATTCAATAATCGAATGCGTCAACATAGACAATTCACTCTCTTGAGGGGTGGTGAGGGCCTGTGATTCTTCTGCCATTTCACCTAATTATGAATCTAACGCAGAATGGGTTTAAATCCTTTTTGAAAATTTGATTGATTTGAGTTACATTGGTTGATATCAACGATGTCGTCTAATGAAAGCATTGCTCATAATATTCTCTATGAACTGTGGTACTCTATTGCTGAAACACTCTTTCAACGTGTATGTGATGTGACAGAACTTAACGAAGAACAACGAGAGGCTCTTCGAAGTGTTGCCCTTCGACCCAATGATTTTCAGGTACGCGTGGAGCCTTAGAGCGCTTTACGCAAAATATAACCGCATTCTCTCTCGAATCTGACCACGACAAATAAAACAAGTCGTATTTTGTTTTTTTGAACATCCGCTACAAAAGGTATGTCCACACGGTACAATTGTATACGATACTGGTTCTAATAAACAAATTGAACACGATGGTTCTGCCGATCCATCATTGCGCATCATGGTCTGGACAGACAATAATTCTCGACATACATTCCATTTCTTATAGACTTCCACTAATTCCGTATAATTTTCTTCAAATCGTGCCGATGCATAGATCGATTCTGCATATTTTGAAAACGACTCGATCAATTCGGGCAACGCATCATTGTGGGTCAGGCTGGTAATAACTGGAATTCTTTGATGAAGTTTATCTAATAGATCGATCTTTTGATACAGGGTTGTCTCTAAACGCAATACTTCCTCTCCTATGATTTTATATTGACTCGTTAGCCACTTTGTCTGTTCTACAAAGTCATGCACTCCATTTTCTGTTCTCATTCGCAATAGACCTTGATTGTATTCGGTCATGGTTTTATTCATTGACATATCCAATTTCAATTCATTAGAAATCGAAGCATTCTGAATTTTTAAGGTAGGGATTTCTCGCCCAAACCTACGAAAAATCGTTTCGGCAGCACCTAACACCGCAGGTGTTTTCTCGGAATGTACCATAAAAGAAAAGAGTTCATTATTTTGTTTGGTAATTAACTCTTTCAGCTTCTTCTTTGAAAGATGCGATGATGAAGGAATCATGCTTTCTGAAAGAAGTTTTACTTCTGCGCATTGTTTGGATAGGATATTTGTAACAGTGGAACGGTATTTAGGGTGGACCGTATTCGCATCAACGGATAAGTCTGGTATTTCTTCGTCGTCCCATATGGCATACTCCATACGACGGTCTGCTTCGCGCAGCGCTGCCATCTCTCTCGTCATAAGAAGCTTTCCTATCCAAAGAAACACGGCCGGAATGACCTTAATAGGCTTCTGATCCTTGTTGATCACGCTGTTCCATCATTTGATCGAATTCGTGTCTAGACATCGTTTGTCCATTTACTACGACTACTTCTGATCCTCCTACACTACGTCGCTTACGCTGCGTACGTCTTACACGTCTTTTCTGCTTTCGGTTCTTTCTCGTTTTTCTCATTCTACTGATCGCATTTATTTAAGATATACCACTCGTTTATGTATGGACTCCGCATATTCTTCTAATAGCCTTCTCTTCGTATACCCTTTGATCGATTTAATTGAATGCGCTGCTAAATAAGCAGAGATCGATCGATCCGTGTCGTGAATTTCTAAAAGTTGTTGCGGTTCCTCTTTGATATGAACAGGAAGTGGAGTTCGACTTGTAATTCCAAATTCTTTCAGATCACCTGGAGAGATCAATTGTTCTACATAGATCGGTTCGGTAAAATATCTCGAAGGCTTGGCAGGGCAGGTACTGGTCAGGTGTCCATATTGGGCACATGTCGAACAATATCGACTATTTCGGATCGGGCAGATCGATTCCGCATGAGGAATACGAACGTTTTTCATAATCGATCGGCAAATACTACACATGGTTACGGTATCAGAATACGATCGATCAATTCAATTTTATTTCTGTGATCGTATTACATGTCGGCCGATCAGATTCATTTCTTTTTACAACTACGAAATCAGATCAAACTCTATCATTGGCAAACTCGGGTCTATGCTCGGCACATTGCTACTGACGGCATTTTGGAACGTGTCGATAAACTGATCGATTCCTTTGTAGAGGTTTACATTGGAAAATATGGACGCCCTAAGCTAACCGGCAATAATGCGGCTCTTTCTTTACATAATCTTACTGAAGCGGGTGCTTCTCGTATGATCAAAGCAGCCATTAAATACTTACAGGGACCTCTTACTAAATCGCTTCACGCAGCTGACTCCGATCTGATCAGTATTCGAGACGAAATGATCGCTGATCTAAATCAGTTACTCTATTTGTTTACGCTTCATTGATAGAATATTAGTATGTCGCTTGTAAAAGATCAGATCTTAACAAACTTTAACGCTCAGCGTGCTACCTATAACATATAATTATGATGGTCTCGCAACTGGACCACAACAATATATTCCTCCTGCGGTAGAGGCGGTTTCAGCCGACGCATCCGTATTTGTGTTCGGTACAGGCGCTGTCTTTACCGTTCCCTGATTTCTTGCCACTTGAAGTGACTTCTGGTACAGCGCCAATGCCTTCGCTTGTTCCAATCGTATCACAGCAGATGCGTCAAAATTAGTATTCATGTTCTATTATGAACATGGATTTTATAATGGAAATGGAACGACCCACCCTAGCGTTGAACCATACATATTCGTACCCTGTGCCATAGCAGTGAATGGGTATAATTTATTAACTAACGAAACGGAAGACTTATAATTATTATATTCTTGGTAGTTTTGAAATCGATAGTAAAGAGGAGAGGAACCCGTACTGACATATTGTACGTATGCATTCGAGTTATAAGCATAGACTTTTCGAAACAAATTAATTTGATCTGTATATTTCATGGATTGATTTTGAGATAAGGTTGTTACATTTGATTGTAAGGGTACTTTTTCTGTAGTATATCCTTTGGTGGATAAGCTTGAAGTAATAGGATACAAATATGGAAAATCATTTGGTCGATTAATGAAGTATTGTTTATATGTTGGATTCTGATTGAGCCAATTCGCTAATCCTTGCTCATTATAAAAACAAGGAGGGGGGATCGAATTGCTGCTAGGAAAGGTAGATGGAATAGACATCTCTATCGTAGTATAAAGATAATGTTACGTTATGTTTATAATCATGGAATACCTTCCTGGAGATACATTATTGCCCCGCGAGGAGTTTGTCACAAATACTTCTACAAAATTAACGGGGTTGGAGAAGAAAAAGATGATTATTCTTGCGACCAATGAAGTCAATGATCAGACCTTATTCATGAATGGATTGACACAAAATATTGTTGTTCTATATCATTTGTTTGAAAGTCTCGGATATCATTCTTATTTATTACAACATACCAGTCAGACAACCGAAAAGAAAGATTTTATTCTTTCCTATCGTACCATTACTACACAGGATATTGTTATGAAACAACTTCCTATTCATGCCTTTATCGAAATCGGAATGAGCCTGGATTCTGTTACTCGCGGATATCTTCGTAGTATCGGTACCAAAATTGCCAAACTCTATTTGGGAAACATTCTGAACATTGACATTGAAACGATTCAAAACTACAGTAATATGTTCTTTCATCATCACCTTGTTGGAGAGATTGATGAAATTTGGACGAGCCCGCATTACGCTCAACATATCCAGTATGCTGCCGTTCTCAATCGTACACCGATTGAAAAAAGTAAGTTTGCACCTTATGTATGGGATTCCTGTTTTATGACACAGTATGGACAGAAACAGGATTTTCAATGGATTCCAGGCACCGATTGGCGCGATGTGAATATTGTGATTATGGATCCTAATATTTCATTTCAAAAATGTACCTTTTATTCTCTGCTATTGGCGGAAGCGTTTTCTAAAAAATATCCTGAATGGCGCGGAACCGTTGAGATTATTAATGGTGATCGTCTCAAACTCTCGTCCAATGCCAATAATAATATTCTTCCTGCTCTATCCTTGTACCGAGCGGGCCGAGTTCATCTCTATGAACGTAAAAAGATTCATACCATTTTAAAAGAGAATCGTTCTGCCTGTTTTATAACCCATCAATGGAACAATGATTATAATTACATGACACTCGAGCTTCTCTATGCGAATTACCCCATTCTCCATAATTCTAATGGGTGGGCACCTTATGGATACCATTATTCGATTTATGAATGGAATAAGGCTATTGAAACCTTGGCCAATGCCATTCAGAACCATCAAGAGAATCTTCCGATTTATGAGACTCATGCCGCGCGGTTAATGTGGAAACATAGTATTCATAATCCTGACATTCAACGTCGTTGGAAAGAATTATTGTAGGCATACACGGTTCAGCATAAAGATTAGACTCTTGTACTGTCTAATAGAATGCCACGTGTAGGAATCTCCTATCGCCCTGCTGAATCTCTGTTTTACAGCGGCTGGAATCAGACAGCACTGGTACTCTCTGAACTCTATTCCGCATTAGGGCACGAAATTATTCTCGTTGATGGGACAAATAGTGATGCATCGTGGTGGGACGATATTACACCTCGTTATACCACTGCCAATCTCTATCAAACCACAGGCTTGGATCTTTTGATCGATATTGATGGTTTGATTGATGCAGATGCACGCGTCAAAGCGTCACGACAGACTGTTATTTTTCTTCGAACCTATCTTCAATTTGCCGAAATGGATTCGTCCGTCTATATTGAATCCCCCTATGTTCCTCGAAGCATGAAGAATGTACATGAAATCTGGTGCTGGGATATCTTGAATCCAGAAAATACGATTCCCTCCATTCAAACCCTTTTCCCGTGCCCCATTCGTCGTGTACCCTTTATTTGGTCTCCGTTTGTTGTCGAACACTATGCCAAAGAAACACCAACTTGCAGCACTGATCAACCATGGACGATTCATGTTGCAGAAAAGAACAAAGAAAATACAAGTTCATCTGTTCTTCCATTGGTTGCGATTCGTGAATTATGTCAAAAGAAAGTACTGAACGCGAAATATTTGATCCATAATATGGAAGTGATCAAAGATAATCGATTCTTAAAAGAAAATATATTAAATAATATTGAAAGTGAAACACTTCCTCTTGATATCGTGCCCAAAGAGCCGTTTTATCAATGGCTGGGTACGAATCATGTTCTCCTATCACATTCTCGATTTACTTATCTTCGCATTGGTCTGTTAAATGCAATTTGGCTGGGTATTCCAGTCATTCACAATAGCTATGTGATACGCGATCTCCACGCCTCATTAAAGAATATGTTCTATATTGGAAATGAAATTCGTGGAATTGAAAGGGCCTTTTCTTCATTTGTTACTGCCCCTGATGTCTACTATTCAGCGCGTTCTGACATTCGATCGGCGATCTTGTCTCGATATGGAATCGATCATCAATTGGAATCCTGGAGATCGATCGTTCATTTTGAGGCTCCACCAACTACTCCCCCACTTCCTTCGACTCCGCCTCCTACCCCTATTCTTTCTCCTAAGATCGAATCCTACAAGATCGATCGACTGATCATTGCGTTTTCCGATATGTGGCCTGGATTCAACTTCGATCATAATTTTATGACCGATGCACTTCGTCATCACACCCATGCGGTCATTAAAGGTATGGCATATGATCCGTCCATTGTTCCTGATCTGGTGATCTTTGGACCCTATAGCGAACACTGGAGATCCATTCCTGCATCTATTCCTAAAGTATTTTTTACTGCCGAACATTGGAAAGCGCCCGCTGATCCATCTATTGCATTGTATTTGACATCATCTCGTGATGAAGATTCAACACATTTTCGTCTACCTGCCTGGATGACGTTTATTGACTGGTATTCAGGTGCAACCACCTTGCCCACCAATACGGAAGACAATCCCATTCGAATTCCTGTTCATTTTGCAACGACGTCACACTCTGTTTCATTTCATGATCGAACACAGTTTTGTGGATTTGTTGTCAGCAATCCCATTTGCCAGTTTCGAAATCAAACCTTTGAGCGTGTGAATTCCTATAAAAAAGTAAATAGCGGCGGTGCACTATACAATAATATTGGCCAGCCGTTGGAACTCAAATATCCTGGCGGAGGTTGTGGTGATTTATCGAAACATCGGTTCTTTTCGGATCATCAATTTACCATCAGTTTTGAAAATGCCCAAATTCCAGGTTATATTACTGAGAAGGTATTACATGCCAAGATGGCAGGCTGTGTTCCCCTTTACTGGGGTGATGTCCACACCGATACCGACTTTGTTCCCAATTCATTTTTGAATTTGTCAGCGGTATCCAATCCAGATATTATCGTAGAAGTGATCAAGAAACTAGAAGAGAATCCTGCGATGTGTTCTATGATGGCGGCCACGCCGATTTTGGATACAAAGAAAAAAGAACAAGCACTTGATCTCCTTTCCCGCATGTGCGAGAAGCTATTGTCTATCGTATCACGCCCTTCGATCACTCCCGAAGTGGCTATGACTGCATTGCCAACATTTATCGAAGGAATCGAAAAAACCTACGTGATCAATCTCGATACACGCGCCGATCGATGGAACTCTCTTCTGGAAGCCGAACCCTACTTGGAACGTCTGGTCGAACGCATTCCAGGTGTAAATGGAAAAACGCTCGATATGAATTCCTTTATTTACAATTTATTTGAAAAGAATGAATTTAACTGGAAAAAATCGATCATTGGCTGTAATCTTAGCCATATTTCTGTATGGAGCAAAATTGCAGTGGCAACCGAAGGAAACTACTTTTTGGTACTAGAAGATGATGTTCGATTTCAACCTGGCTGGCTTGATCGCTGGAAACAATGTCTGCCCCACATTCCTGCCGATGCCGAATTGCTATATCTAGGCGGTGTTCTTCCACCTAATAAGGCTGCACTTCCTATGGCTTCTGCGCCCTATAACGAACACTGGTCTATGATTCAACCCAATACGATGTTTAGCCCCGCACCTGCACCCGTCTTCCACTTTTGCGCCTATAGTTACATCTTAACACGCGGTGGCGCACAAAAACTCATGAATTATTTGTTTCACTCCGATCGTCGTTCTTTTACTGTTAGCGATCATCTATTGGGTCACCCATCGATTGGCCTTACCAAATATTTTGTAACCCCCCTTCTCTCGTATTGCTTTCAGGAAAGCGACCCTGTATATGTCCAATCCGATTTTAACGATCTTCATCGTAATGATAAGTTTGACAGTGACATCTGGAATAATACCGAATGTTTTACGAAAGCCGAGTTGGCACCCTTTCAAACTCCTTCGGATTCTTCTCAGATTGTCTACTTTTTCCCCAAAGAGGGCGAGACATCAGTTGAGCCCTATGAAAAACAATGGCTCGAGCATATGTTATGCAAGACACTTCGATTCGTTCCTGTTTCCAATCAAATGGTGATTGGGTGTCATTTATTATTTTTGGTTCAGCGTCCTCATGTCGATCAATGCATTCATCTTTTTCGACAATTGGAAGAGAATCAGATCCCCTTTAAAGTCATTCATCTAAGTGATGAGTTTGAAACCGACGACATATCCTTCTATTCGTATTCCATGTGCAAGGCAGTTCTGCGAAACTATCCACGTGGACCCATGCCTTCACATGTGTTGACCATTCCTCTTGGATATCATCATCGGTCGACAGAACCTACCAAATCATTTTTGGATCGTGAACTTCTATGGAGTTTTCATGGTACCGACTGGTTTGATCGTTCCAAACAATTGAGTGAATGGGTATCCTTTGTACCTCATTATTGCCATCTTCAACCTCACTGGAATCACCCTTCAGCAACAAAGGAAGGGGTATACGTGAGTATATTAGAAAATAGTAAGTTTTGTCCGATTTTGAAAGGTCAGAATGTAGAGACGTTTCGACTGTATGAAGCATTAGAAGCGGGTTGTTTGCCTGTAACCAATCTTACCGATTCAGCCTATCTTTCATGGATCGATCAGAATCTAGGACTATCTTCTTTCTATGAATGGACGAATCCTGTTGCCATCTTTAACGGAACAACCATCGATGAAACCGTTCGACAACAAGTCGGTGAGCGCTGGAATGCATGGAAACAACGTATTCATGAATCATGTTTCGATCTATTTGGATAATAATGAAATATCGTATATTTATATATTATTCCTTACAATTCGCCGCGCTTCTTACGCTTGGAGCATTCGCGCATGGCATCGCCCAACTTCGTGTTTGCATTCTTCTTCTTCATCTCGTGATACACCATCATGACCTTCTTGTTCCAGTCAGACGCACCCTTGGACACTTTGCGGGTCTTGCGGACACGACGTGACTTGCCGCCGGTTGCCGGCTGAGCCGGCGGAACTGGCTCCACTGGCTCAACTGACTGGACGGGTTCGGCTGGATCTGCTCCACCACGCTTACGCTGCTTTCTGCTCTTGTTCTTGGCCATTTCTACTTAGGCCCCACAAAATAACATGCCTAAAGCGGAAGATCGATTAAATCATAGAGGAACATGGCTGAACTGTCCAATTTTATGAACGAAATCCAATCCATGATTCAACCCGAAAAGGCTCCTGCGTCGGAGAAGTCTGTCAAGATTATGATCGTCAGTACGCACGTCAATCAAGTTAATGGATATAGTAAAGTTGTATTGAATTTGATTCAACAGCTTGCTACGAATCCATGGATTCAGATCGTGCATTTTGGTACACAAAAGCTCTTGAATGCCGATCTGGGTCGCGCATATCCTTCTCGCGCAAAGATCATTGATGCCACCGCACTGGATAAAGATAAACAACCTGGTTTTGCCCTCGCCGAACTGCCGGGCGTTATTCAAACGGAGAAGCCTGATGTCGTTTTTATTTACAACGATCTTTCCGTCATTTGTGCCTATATTGAGCACATTCGCAAAGCATTTGAGCGTCGTTCCTTTAAGATTTGGTCCTATGTCGATCTAACCTACGCGGCCCCCTCTTCCCAGATGATCGACATCTTGAATCGCGATGTCGAGCGCGTGTTTTGTTTCACCAAATCATGGAAAGAAGCCCTTAAAACACACGGTATTACACGTCCTGTTGATGTCCTTCCTCATGCAGCCGACCCTAATATGTTTCGTGTGATTCCTCGTGATTTGGCACGTCAACAACTGGGTCTTCCTAAAGATATCTTTTTGTTCACCTCTGTTAATAAAAATATTCCTCGAAAGCGTCTTGATCTGTTGGTGATTTCCTTTGTCAAGCTCATGGTTCGTTTTCCTACCAAACAGATTTATTGTCTTGTTGTTGCCGATAAGGGTGACAGCGGTGGCTTTTCTCTCTTTGAAATCTTTGCGCGTGAGATCAAATTGCACGGAGGCTCTGTCGATATGTTTGGCAACCGACTCATGATTACATCAAAGGATACATGTTATCGTGATGAAGATATTAACCTACTCTACAATTGTGGAGATGTAGGCGTATCGTGTGCCGAAGGCGAAGGATTTGGTCTTTGTACCTTTGAGCAAATGTCTATCGGTGTTCCACAGATTGTACCTGAAATTAACGGTTATACCGAGTATTGTAATGAAAATTATTCTCTTATGATCAAGCCCTCCTTACGATGTTACATTCCACTTGCCCATCATTCCGTATCTGGAGAGGCACAGCTCGTGGATCCTGAAGTCGTATCCAAAGCCATGGAACGATATGTATTTGATGAAAACTTGCGTAAGCTTCATGGCAGGTTGGGGAAGGAGAAAGTAAGCGAATATACATGGGAGAAAGCCGCTGCCGTGTTGGTGAAGCGACTGAAGTCTCTTCAAGAAGAGGAGGAATAATCGTTAGGCACAGGATTCCACAGTAGGTCCGCGATACCGTCGATAACTGAGACCCATAATCCAGCCTGGTTCTCCTATCTCAGGCGTTATCTCCTTCCATTTTCGAAATCCCCATTTTTGATATAATTTAATAGCCGATACATTTGTAATATCCACCAATAACCAGCATGTAAATTTCATTGATATGCGATGTAAATTAGAAATTGTTTCTTGTAATAATCGTTTTCCTAGTCCTTTCCCTTGATGTGTAGGGGAAATACCAAGAAACGCTAATTCATATCCGTTTGGTATCGTGTTCATAAAATCAAACGATACGCTTGTCGTCGGAGACCGACAGACTAATGTAAATCCTACGACTATGTTGTCTTCAATAACCACATAGGATAACGAAGGAACACATCGGATCAAGGCCTTTTGGAGAAGAGGAATCTCATCCGCTTCTCGAAAGAGGATACTGCCTAACGCTTTCACACTTTCTCTATCTTGATTACGTAAATGACGAACACGCATCATATCATTAGCATATATACTATAGGGTTAGAAAATTGAAACCGCGACGGGCATCAGATAAAGGTACCCATGACGTATCGTGTAAATGATCGTGTTCTCCATTTTATGTATAAGCGTTTGTCCGATGTTCCTGATATTGTAAATTCCGTATGTGACGCCTACGAGGGCCCCCTCAAGGGGCGAATTGGATTCAATTTCCCTCTTTCCTTTGTCAAACAAATTGATCCGCGTTCCTCCTTGCTATCCTATGATGCAGACTACTTCATTGGATATCAAGAAAAGGATATTCATACCAAACGACATGAACTGCAACATGCCAAATATTATATGGATCCTACCTTTCAAAAAGAAGTTCAGACATTGTGGTCTTCCTTTTCCTCGCGCTTTCAACAACGTATTCTTGAGCAACTGTTCCGAATGAACTATCCGAACCACCCGAGTATTCTACTAGACGAATTTCAAGCCTACTACTTTACGGAAAAACCAAACTTCTTCGGAAAACCCTAATGCGGCGTGTCACTCCTCCACCAAATAATCTTCTTCCGTCATAGGAATGGAGAAGATTCATTATGCTCTTCTCTTTATCGGAGTAGTGATTCTTCTTTTTGTGTATTGGCCCACTATGATTGAGCCATTTGCATCAGATCCAAGAAAGGCCTATGAAGATGAACCCAATTATAAAAAACAAAACGATTTCGTTTTAGGAAAATACAGTGACTCGGCAACGTCTAAACGCCCCGTCGGAGATTTATTGGCGAAAGATGTCATGCCTGAATCCCAACAATGCTTTGTTAACTTTTATGCCCTCGCCTGTCGCTTTACAGGATTTATTGGTCCTATGAAGGACGGATACATGGCCCCTGAAATTGCAGTACAAATGGCAGTCAATGCAGGTTGTCGCGTATTTGTACTCGATATCGATTACCTGGACGACTGTATCACCAGTCCAACCGGTGCGTACTTTCCACAACTTGTTGTGCGTGATTCACAAGGTACCAATAATCCCATTAAGTATACATCGAATCTTCCCCTTTGTAAAGACGCAACTAATTCCAATATCAAGCCTGTATGCGATGCAATCAATACCTATGCATTTTCTTCAGGTTGTCAACAAAGTAATGATCCGGTTGTTATTGTATTAAACTTTCTTCGTCAACCACCAGGCTCCTATAATTCCAAATTGGTATTGGACTATTTTTCAAATGTCGCGAAAGCCTTATCCGTTTTCCAGAAGAGATTTCTCACCAATGAACTCCACGGTGGAACCTTCCATCGTCAAAAACAAGAAGGGCGGCTGTTGATTAATAATATTACGGATTACAACGGCAAGGTACTTATTTTTAGCAATGCCAATACATCTGGATTTGTTAATGCAGGATATGACGAGCTGACCGAGGATTTGGATTTTATGACGAATCTCCGTTTGTCCTATACCCAAACCAAGATGGGATTGACAGACAATGAATCCGGCGAGATATATGGAGTATTACAAGCTGTGGAGGATTTTACTACTATCCCGCCGGATCGCATCACATCCGTAGTCGACCAAACCAAACTCCGTTGGACCGTCGCCTTGTCTCGTGACCCCAGTCAACCCGTTTCCCAGAAAGACTACAATAAAATTACAGAACTGGGTGTTCACTGTGTTCCTGCAATGTTATTTGATCCCAGTGCGAATGATTATTTTTTTACCGACAAATTATTCAAAACCTACGGATTTATTCCGAAACCAGAGTCTCTTCGTTACATTAAACCGTCGATTGTCACACCTGCTAAGCCGAATCCTTCTACGGACGCCAAGCAAGGTATGCTTCGTCAACCGACCTTGTAATCGTGTGCTTTCTTAATAAAATTGAAATCTAACCTTAAAAAGTAGAGATGACGACCATGACACACGCCCTGTCAAACGATGTTAGCCAACTTCTTGTTCAACACCGTTTAACACTCGATCTGATTCTTCTTCTACTCGAGACAGAGTCCCCTATTGTCTTGAAAGATGAACAGAAAATGGCATGGACCTTTATCCTACGCAAGCGGTGCCGTCGTTATCTCATGGTCAAAACCAATCATATGAAAAAGTTCGAAGAAATTTATTCGGCTGCACATTGAAGTCGATGTACGACGTACGTCGCCATTCCCTCCAATGTAAACCATGAGCGAACCTTTTGTAATTCTTCTACCATTTTACCATATTGTTCGTCCGAAATCGAAGATAATATTTCATAGGTTTTCCCTATTTCTTTTTTTGAAATAGATAGTGAAAACGTGCGATAATCGATGATATCTTGATACGGTAACCATTCCTGATCGTCCCAAAAATAAACAGGAACAGTATCTAATAACATCGCTTCAAAGAATCGAAACGAACTTCGACCATATCCTCGTGGCGCCAAACAGAATTTGGAACGAAGGGTATCCTCTACAAACAGTACTGCATCTTGTTCTGGAACACTAGAAGACCATGTCTCTTTGATTCGAAAGGATATACCGGTTTGATCCGAAAGTACACGAACCATCTCACGACGAATCGGATGCGTGATGGTTCCTACAAATGATGCCAGCTGAGTTTTTGAAACACGTGTCATTTGCTCTAATGTATGCGCCGTGTCTTCATAGATCAGAGGAAGCGGAATCGTACCTGTACAGGCTCCAAAAATAATGGTATCTTTTGGCAGCTGTAATTGAGGACCATCGTCGTGTTGTACCACTGTTACATATTTCGTAGTTGGTGGCATTTTTTTGATTGCATGCTGCAATAATAGGTTATATTTATCTTTTACAAATCCTGGGTGATTTTGAAGATTTGTCCAAAAGACAGGAATGTATACCCGATCCGTTTGTACTTCATGCGTGAGAAGATACTGATACATAAATTCCTCCATGTACATGCCTTTCTTAAACGGCGGATAAACATGAGAGGTTGCCGGTCGAAATTGTCTTCCTAGTTCTAGCATACGCATTTCTTTTTTTGATAGGGGTGATTGACTTAGGTTGTGTCTTCTATCGTATTTCGCCTGTGAGCCTATAGTAGATGGAGTCCGAGATCGAACATCTTCCCTCTAATAGTTTTGATAGCGAACATTTGAAAAAACAGCTGTCGATCATCAAACATGCTTCCGATATGGCTCAAGATAGAATCGATTATGGTTCCGCCCATAATGTAGAGATTTTATTGGCGATTCGAATTGTCGAAGACTTTTTACGGTCTAAACATCGCATTTGCTATGGAGGTCAAGCAATTAACGCCTATTTGCCCGCCAAACATAAATTTTATGATCCCGAATATTCCATTCCCGATTACGATTTCTTTACTCCTAATCAAAAGGACGATTTGAAACAAATCGCAGAGGATCTCTATGAAGCTGGATTTACTGAAATCTCTGCACGAGAAGGAATGCACGAAGGAACCATTAAAATCTATGTGAATTTTATTCCTGTTGCGGATCTTACTGCGATTGATCCTACCATCTACCGTGTCTTATCTAAACGTGAATCACGAATCGATGGAATTTCCTACATCGATGCGAATTCTCTTCGTATGCTTATGTACTTAGAACTGAGTCGACCCCGTGGCGAAGTTCGACGTTGGGAGAAAGTATTTGAACGTCTTGTGTTATTTAACGAGTTTGTACCCGTTACCCTCTGCAAATCCATACCCAACAAGAAACTTACCAAATCTACTCTTACCATCAAACAAGCACAATTTGTTCTACGATACATTATTCAACAACGCCGAATTATTGCAGGTGCCGACCTGATCTCCTTCTATGATCATGCCATCAAAAAACGTAATATGGCACTCGACTGGGTTCTAGGAAGTACCAAACCTATTATCTTTTTTTCGCCTGAACCGGTCAACGATGCGCGTGAACTTGCGTCTGAATTGTCGTTTCTTTCCTCTTCTCGCGTAACCACGAAGGTCTTTCGCAATCAAGGACTAGACGTCATTCCCTCTCTACACGTCCTTCATCAAAAACAGGCACCTCTTGTTATTATCATTGAACAATCCGCATGTCACTCCTATATTAACATTCCTATCAAAGATGGAACCGTGATTGGAAACGGATTAATTAATAAAGTTCTTCGTATTGCCTCGATGGATACCTTAATTACCCTCTATTTTACATTTGGGTTTGTTCAAAATAAGTTTTTTGAACGAGGTGCCATGGATTGTCTCGCCAATCAATTGGTGGATCTCTCCATTCGTGCCCGCCGCGATCCAACCTCATTTATCTTTCCTTTCGTATCCATTCGTTGTGCAGGTCACCAACTCTCCATTTCCTCCTTGATTCGGGCAAAACTATATCGTATGACGGCAAAGAAGAAAGGAGAGATCCGCGAGATCTTGCAGGCTGCCGAAGAAAAATCCAAAAAAGGTGCGCGTACAACCATTCGTTCAAAGAAAAACTAACGTAGGTTCTGATTGATCTGATCAAACATATTCTTTAACGCAAACATCGATGGTGCTTCTTTTTGAACCGACTGATATCTCGCAGGATCATTACTTTTCATTTTGTTCAACGCATCGGCACCATCTGGTAATGTGTATTTGATCGTTGGTTCGTCTGGAAGATTCAATTGATTGAGCAGTTCTCCACTTTGAGCTTGATTTTGGATCTGCTGTGATCTAGCAAATAGTTGCTGGTTGGTTGCTATTCCTTTTGTTAGCATTGAATTCGATAAGAATGATTTTATTTTATTCGATACACCCTGCTGCTGTTGTTGCTGCTGAGATTGAAGCTCTACAGTCAGTTGTTGAATCAATTGCGGATTCTCTTTAAAGCATTGAGATACATCTTGACACATCTGATTGTCAAATCCTTCCCAATTGGCGAAGCTTTCTCCTTTCATTGCCGACTCCAACTTTGCATGAGAATCCGCTAGTTGCTGATTCATCCAGGCAAGGGCATTATTATACGGAGTCGGATTCGTGGGTATCTGAGGGGCAAGTGTAGCATAATTATTCATGTCCATTGTATCTGGTAATGGATCCGTAATGGGTGGAAAAGACTTCCCTTCTTGTTTTGACAAAATCATAATATGTTGATTCAGTGTATGATTCGAGATCGTAGGTGGTGCGGATGACGATGTTTGTTCAGGGTTCGTAAGGGGTTGTTGCTCGATGTCAGACGTTGCAGATGTAGTAATTGCTTTTTTCCAATTTGCCATAAATGGATTGTAAAAAGATGATACAAACGTTTGATAATTCTTAGCTAATTCTGGATCCAGTGTTGGAAGGGGTGTCGAAGCAAACGGCTCGGTTTGACAATGGACCCATACAACAAGGATCAATAAAATGATACACACACAAACGGCGATCATCTCCTATCTATCCTTACGATTAATATCATGTCCGGGTAGGAACTCATGAGCATTCCGCCCGTGTTGTCTTGTTATTCTTATTCCAATAAGGTTAATATCTATCAAAGTTCCAAGTTTGTATCCTTGTCTGCTTTTGTGATGAACCCTCCTCCTCCACCCGCTCCCATTCTTCATGTTACTACGAGTTATGGACAGCCTTATCCTACCATTGATCATCAACCGCCGTTTCCATCATGTAAAGACTGTCATTGTCATAAGTAGTAATGGATTCTTATCCCCAACCAAAATTTTTTGATATTGTCTATTTTAGTGGCAAAATTCAAAAAAGAGCACCAATTTCCTATTTGGATATGATTGAACAGCATATTATTAATCGAGGCTTATATGGAATTCGAAGTCTTATTTTTTATTTTACAATTCCAAAAGAATTTTTCTATCCCTATGGATTTCATAATATTGTTTTTTATTATAAAAATGGTAGATTAGAAATTCAATTTTACCATTATTATGATTGGCAGAATCAACGTCGTGAACTCTCTCCCGAACAAAAGATGTATGATTATGAAGCTATCTATCGCGCATTGCAATCCTACCCATATCTTCTTTCCTATCTAAATTATCCCTTTCGCACATAACTTAAACACCTGCGCTGACTTTACAAGTAAATCCATATGTCTGTCGCCGTCAATTCTCCCTATGCATCTCCTGCTGCGCCTGTTCACGAGCATAACAACGTCATTCTTCTTCTCATGATTAAAAATGAATCACGCATCATTGAGCGTTGTTTGACCCATGCACTTCCTCACGTCGATGCAGTTGCCATTTTGGATACGGGCTCAACGGATCAAACCGTTGAGGTATGCAATCAGTTCTTGTCTAGCTGCGGAAAGCCATTTAAGATTAGTGTGGAGCCTTTTAAGAACTTTGGATACAATCGCACGGTTTCCTTTCAAAAAGCACAGGAACTATGTACCGATTTGAATTGGGACCCTGAAAAGACCTACGCAATGGCCGTGGACGCGGATATGAATATTGCCCCATCGAATCAGTTCAAGTCGTATCCGCTGACAGTTAACGGATACAATGTGATTCAGGCGAATGGTCACATTAAGTACTACAATACTCGTTTTATGAAATGTGCACACCCGTGGAAGTGCATTGGTGCAACTCATGAGTATTGGTCGGGCGATCCGCATGAGAGAATTCCTTATGAAATCTTCTTTATCGACGATAAGAACGATGGTGGTTGCAAGTCTGATAAGTTTGAGCGTGATGTTCGTCTTCTGAGTGAAGAAATCAAGGAGGATCCGAACAACGGGCGTTCTCATTTCTATTTGGCGCAGAGTCTGAAGGATCTGGGTCGATTCAAAGAGAGCATTGACCATTACAAGCGTCGTATTGAGCTCGGTGGTTGGTATGAGGAAGTGTGGTACTCCTATTATCAGATTGCAAAGTGCTATGAGCACATGAAAAACATTCATAAGATGGAGCTATGGATGAATCGTGCATTTGAGGTTCACCCGAATCGTGCGGAGCCATTGTATCATTTAACACGTTATTTTCGTGAAGTATCTCAACATTATAAGTCATATCACTATTATTTGAAGGGTAAGGATATTCCTTATCCGAAGGATGATGTTCTATTTATTGAGGATGCGGTATATACTGGGCTGTTTGATTATGAGAATACGATTCTTGCATGTTATGTGAATGGAAAGACCAAGAATGATTCTCTTCATGATTTGGTGACCTACATCAATAAAAATTATATGCATCACCTGGACAATGTATGGGACAACATGCATTATTATGTAGAGTCTCTTCTTTCAAATACCTATCGCGGTGTCTATACCAAATTGAATTTTCCGCAGTTTGAGGAGTACAAAGTATCATCGTGTTCTATGGTACAGTGCCCTGATGGTCGTTTTCTTATGAATACACGTTATGTCAATTATTCGATTGATTCGAAGGGTTACTATCACATGCGCTCGGCAGATGGTAAGGTGAAGACGCGTAATGGAGCCGTCTATCTCAATTCGTCCTACTATCCAATCGAGGAGGTAGCAATCATGAACGAGGAGTGCCCTGTTCTGTATGCCAGCGACGTGGAAGGATTGGAGGACGTTCGTTTGTTTTACTACAAGAATAAGCTGCATTTCTCGGCATCTTCCAAGAATATGATGAATAATGGATATATTACGATTGCAGTGGGTGATTATCTTCCTGATGAGCGTCGCATGACGAATATTCGTGCCATTGAATCGCCAAATCATTATGACTGCGAGAAGAATTGGCTAGCCATTCCTGAGACGTCCTTGTCCGATTTTCAGGCGGCAAAGGATCGAATGAATTTTGTGTATGCCTGGAATCCTCTAGAGCTTGGTGCCGTGAGCGATGATAATAAGCTGGTTATTCATACACGTTACCCTACGCCGACCATCTTTTCGAAATTCCGTGGCTCTTCTCCATTGGTGGAGTACAATGGCAAGTTGTGGTGCGTGACGCATTATGTGAAGTACAGCACGCCGCGTGTCTATTACCACTCCGTCATTCAGTTTAATCGCGATACCTTGAAGCCTGAGCAATACACCGCTCCATTCTGTTTTCGCAAGACAGCCATTGAGTACTGCATCGGCTTCCACATTCGCGATGGAAACATGTGCTTCTTCTTTTCTGAGAATGACACGGATCCAGGCTTCATTATTGTTCCGCAGCGCAGCATGCGCTTTTTGCCCATTCCATAAGAACCTAAACTTATGTTGGGCTAGCCATTCTTAGAATGGGTAAAAAGGATAAAACGAAAGAGGACCGTGTGAAAGAGGGAATAAGCCTATTGAATCAGCTAAAGCAAGGGGGTGTTCGCGGAAATGCATTAGGATTTCTATCTTTAAAGCAAAAAATCAGCGAATGGGTGAATTCAGGCGAGCCATGGGACGGAACTGTTCCTTTCACAGAGTATGGGCGTGAGGCGGTTGTTTCTTTGCCCAAGTATGATAATCGCGCGGCGGGGTTACATTTTAAGGTAATTAAAGATGAAGAAAAATAGACTACTGTGTTATGTTATTGGATATGAGTATACTATGCTTATTTCCTATTACAAATCATCAAAATCCATCATAATGGGTACATGATCGGATCCGAAATATGTGTTCAAGATCTGAACGCTCCGGATCTTTGATCTCGATTCTCTGGAAACCAGAACGTGATCGATCCGCCATCCGACATTCCGAGCTCTGGAATTGGCAAAGTTCGAGAAATACGTATATTCGATCTGATCCGGATGTAACTCTCGGAAGGAATCGATCCATCCCGCATCGATCATTTTATGAAATTCGGATCTCTCTTCATCCGAGAATCCAGGAGACCGTCGGTTGGACTTCGGCCGATGGAGATCCATCTCGTTCGGTGCACAATTCAGATCGCCACAAACGATCACCGGAAGATCGAATTCTCTCTGAAGTTCGATCATGTACATCCGAAGAACTTGTTCCCAGGCAATCCGTTCTGAAAGCCGAGCCAATTCCGGCTGTGCATTTGGAGTATAGATCGTGATCACGATCTTAGATCGAAACTTCGCCACGAGGATCCGACCCTCCTGCGTAAACTCATGATCCGTATAGTTTCCAATTACCTCTTCCGGATACCGATCGAAAGTTGACTCGATCCATTCTGGCTCTTCTTTGGTAAGTAGAGCTACTCCACTATAACCCTTCTTGTGTTTAGAAAGATTTGTGTAGATATGGGGGAAATAAGGACGCAGAAAACTGAGATGTCCGATCTGTTGTGATTTGAGTTCCTGAAAACACAATAGATCCGGCTGTTGCTCCTCGATCAGAGACGTTAATACATTATTCGTGGGTCCACCTTTTTTCTCGCCATTTTTAAGTTTCGTGGTCATGGATTGGATCCCGTTGATGTTAAAGCTAATCAGACGCATGGTATGCCTTCCGATCTGAACATATTTTATTTCAATTTTTTTGAGAGTTAATAATATTGTGTGATAGTAACAATGTCAGGCGTGCACCCAGGAAATGATGCAACATTACATAATCTACCTCGATATAAGACAGGATCTGTAAAACCCACAAAGCCAGTGGTTACACGGATGTTACAACCTGTTAAAACACAATCTGGAAAATCAGTAAAACCCCCTACAAATACTTCTCGCAGCCGTTTAAAGAAACCAGCTCCTAAACCAGTTACCACCACTGCTACATTTTCAAATGGTAGGTCATTTCAAGTTAACGTAACAGGTGGTACACGTCGTAATAAACGTACGGTCACGTTTCGAACAAAGCCTCATAATACAAATGATATTGTCAATACGACACGTAAGAAGAAACAAAAGAAAAAGACTGCCAAGAGAAAGGCCAAGAAAACACATGCCCATAAATGAGATTAATACGCAAACATCATTCCTGCTCGACCACCATACACTCGTAACATATTATATGTCTCTGCAAATACATATACTGTGAAACGTCCCACGTTGAGACCTGAAGTATTTCCATATGGTGTACGAAATTGCAAGATCAGATCGCGGTTTGTAATTTTATCCAGATTCGCCTCTCCATTTGGTCTTGAAAATGGCGTGAATCCATTCTGAATTGCCAATGGTAAATTGTAATAAAACCGATTGACCCATGGAGATTTTCGTTGTTCGTATGATGGAATTAATGATCGAAACAGCGAGGGTCCTTCTGTACGAAAGCGCACCAGTGATCCCTGATAACTTAATTCATAGCCCGAAATCGGCTCCGAATCCGATAACTGAAATGCAGGGCGAAGAAAGGATGACGGTCGATTGGCATATAACCCAATTGCATCCGGCCACCAAGGATATTGGGCATTCGTCGGCAACGTATTAACCGTTCCTGTCATATCACGTGTCGCCAGAAAATGTGCATTATAGGATGGCGCCATATAGGGATTGCACATAAAATACAGATCGCGCGTTGGATTTGGAATGTCCAGTCGAATCCGTGCATTCAATAGACCCTGTGTATCATACGGATTCATGGCATAATGCTGTACCACCGGTACTTGAAGATCCGCCAGTCGAAATCGATTGGCCTCATTTTGATCCAAATAGACATATTCGGCCATGATGTAACATTCTCCTAGTGTAGGGCTGACTGGCATCTTAATTGTTCCTACCGCATTTGATAACGGAGTTTGATTTAATTGCTGAATCGGATCCTGCGAATAAAACGAGGTTCCTGCCAGCGGCCATAATGAGGCTCCGTCCTCATTCGATGTATTTTGCACCTGTGTTGGCGTATAATACAGTCCGTTTAGTGATCGAAAGGTGATTCCTACACGAACATCGTCCATTGACATCGAATCAATCGGCAAGGCGCATCCTGTGTCTCCTCGCGTAAACCAAAACGGGAGGGGGACCACTACCGTTTCTTGATAGGGTGGAGGTAACGGTGTACTGTTCGTTGTTGCTGCGGAAATTGCAGAAATTGATTGTGTCCGCGCATTGTCTTGTGGCCACCCAATACTTGTCTCCGTAAATCCACGATCCTTTCGTTTAATCAAGTCGTTTATAATAGGAACCTTTTCAAGTGGAGTATGAAACTCGTCCAACATTTCTAATAAGCGACTATCCAGCGTTTCCACACGACTCGCTGCAATGTCCAGTGTCAACTGTTGAACTAATGCATGACCTAGTGAATTCGTCCACCCCATTCGAGGATAGGCCAGTACTTGATTATTGATTGTCCATCCCTTTGCAATGGCGGCCTGTGCCTGAACCGTAAATATATCAGGCATCTGTGCTACTAAATATAGTCGCGTGACCAGATGTCCCTTTCTTAGAATTTTAAAAAATCCGGTGTTCCCAAATGTCGGTGTATTTTCAAAATCCAGACGTTCCCATCGTGTCGTAAACCGCCCTGCTTTGTTCCACACTTTACGAAATGGATACAGGGTCGACTTAAATGAAAGTCGTTCGTCCTGAATCCCTGAGGCGATGACTTTCAAGAGACTCGCCACCATTCTTCTTACTCCTCCGATATATCTCTTTATACGTGCGGAAGATAGCAGGTAAATTATTTAGTATCGATCACTAGTGTATCACATGTTGGTAACGTGTTACTATGATATTTATAACCGACCCCAAAAGTTTATGGAGTATCTCTATTTGTTTTACGATTTAGGAATTAGTGGAATCCCTATTACCTTATTTACTGACCCTAGTTTGGTCTATAAATTCCGCATTTTCCCTCCGACCGTTACGGTGATTGGTGTGCCCTTAACTGATTTTGAACTGTATAACATGGGAATGAATTATTCAAGAGATCTTCCTGCCGGTCGAACACCTCAAAAGGATACCAAAGAGTTCTTTTCCCTCATGAATACGAAAATCGAATTCGTGAAGCGAGCGATGGAACGATGGCCCGATATATCGACTTTTTCATGGATCGATTATGGAATTTTAAAGATTACTAAATATCCTGAACGCGTCTTGGCCAAATTGGCCGAAATTGGACAACAGTCCTTTTCGAAAATGGCCATTCCTGGATGCTGGGCATTCGGACGTAACTTTTCCGTTGAACAAATCCATTGGCGATTCTGTGGCGGTTTCTTTGTCATACCCCGACATTATGTATTACCCTTCTATGAGCACTCCAAAGGTGTCTTACGAGATTTTTGCACGATGGATTTTTATAAATTAACATGGGAAACCAATGTATGGGCTACCATCGAGTTCTGTGCAGAAAAGGACAATTTAGCATGGTATTTTGCTGATCATGATGATACTATCATTCTGAATATTGATACGGTATTGGATTCTGTCATGAACACTTAATCTGTAAACATTCTATTGCAAATACCATTCTCAAAACGTAACCAGTTGTAATATGTTGCATACACAAACACTTCCCACCCTCCTACTGTTACTGGATCAAAGGAACATGGTGGTGATAAGGTAGACAGATCTTTTACAATGGGTTGATTAACACGTAGCGTGAGTGTCACGGATGACGTACGACTCATATTTGCCGTTCCACTCGGCTGATGAGCTTCAGGATATTCCGCAAAAGAATATCCATACAGATGCGACTGATACGCTGTTACGCCTCCACTGTGTTTGCGCGCAATGTGCTGTCGAAACCAATCGCCCTCTGCCGAAATGAGTTCGGATCCATTGATTCGAATGGTCGCATGATCCAGCCACGGAGGATAGACGGTAGTTGGATTCGTCTCCATTCCAACGGCCGGCGTAAAGTTAGACCATTCGTTATTGATCTTTACCGCCTTTCTACGAAAGACCCATACCAGTTCTACCACCGGATGATTTAACTCTAGTGGTAACTGAATGTCTACCGTATCCGTATTTGGATTAGGCTTACTTACGATGTACTTTAACGGTTCATCAAAGGAGAAATTCTGAACCAACTTGACCATTTGTTCAAACGGCTGGCGAAGAAACCGATCGCGCAAGGATCCCGTTGTCAATGCAGAACAGGTAACCAGACGAAAATCACGAAAGGCCGGCGGATTCGTAAGCGTAGTGACAGTGGTTGTCGTCGGAGGCTGCGCCGTTGTAAGAAATGGTACCTGCTGATTCAACGGTGTATCCCCACATGTACTACGATATCCAATGAATCGCCGAACCATTTGATCAAACGGTCGTAACTTAATGTCTACACGAATGTTCCCTTCATTACACGATAACAAGGGAAATACTTCTTTGAGTTTAGTACGAATAAAGAAGAATGGCAAAATGCAGAAGTATGTTCCATCTTCGATCGGATAGGGACGATTCGGGCGAAATAACGTTTGTTGAACGATCGGATTGGCCGTGGACGGATAGGTAGAAGATAAATAGGGGTAAGGAACGGAACCCGTTGCCATTCCCATTTGTGCATTTTGATCCACCTGGAGTGTTAAATACGTTTGTATGAATTCACCTGTAATTCGCTCAATGGTTTGATCATTAGCAATAAATTCAGCATATTCAATGATGGAAGAACCAAGACTATTAACATACGTCCAATAGGCCGACGCTTGATTTACAATGTCAGGTGTAATTGCGCCACTCGTAAGTTGTGAAATAACCGTATTATCATACCAACTTCCCAGTTTGATTTGAAGAATGACCGATTGCAATAAATCACCTGTTGGTAAAGAACCCAGTTCAAATGTACATTTTTGACCCCAATCTGCAGGACCACGCTGAGGAAATTCTTGTATACTGGCGGCCGTCGGATAGACCGTTTGAGTATGAGGAGGGATTTGATCGGTTTTCTCAGACGGACCGCTATGAAACCAAGATACACCCGTATTGATGGGAAAATAAGTATTATCTTGTGCATCTCGATCCGCTAGATCGAGTACTGTGGTAATGTCACCTCGTGGTCTAAAATAATCATGTGATGTCATCTACTACCTACTTTCTCATTTCATTTATACTAATAAAAATTGACAATGAGGACTCTCTATTGGATCCATGACATGGTTGACATTACGTTGAATCTCTCACACCTTCCCACTGTTCCTGAAAAAAAGACATGGGACTCCATGACCGAATCTATTGATTCCTATTGTAGCCATCTCGGAAATACACTGCGAAATGATTGGAGAGAGTATCGTAGATTGTTCATTGGATTACTATTCCTGATTGTGGTCATTACGATTATTCTTCTGATTGTCTTACTAAAATCTCCTACTCCTTCTTATCCATGTATCGCATACCAATCCAACACTCTTGCATCTGATGTATCCGTCGCGTGTCTTCAATATGTATGGAATCAGAATTGTGGAACGGGTTATACCTTTCCTTCTAATTATAATGGCTGGTGGCGTTCCTCTACAAAGGGTGGCACGATGGTATCATGTCACCAATCGTCTTCATGCGGAGTAGGTTCCTATAGCAATATTCTTATTTATATGCATCAATGCAATATTAATTATAATCAATGATAATCGGAAATGGGACGAATGGAAACGGTATCCGCCTCTACCACCTTTTCTTTTTCTTGGAGATTCATCTTATGAATCGTTCCTGGCTGTGATTCATTCTTTTCATATGAAGAGAGGATCTGTTTTGTCACAATGAATTGACAGGCACCGTCCTCACTAAGAAGATGATAGATCCGTTGAGCAGGAAATAAGTGAATAAATCCTACCAGTGAAATGCCAATCGGATTATGACCTGGTTCGTTTTTATAATGAATCTTGAAATAGAAGCCTGCATCATTATTTGTATCGATCGAAGGCAGGGCCCAGAACGTATCATGCCATGCATTCGGTTGTTCCTGTTTCGTAATGGAAGAGGCTGTTCCATCAGTAGTGATCACCATGAGTTCGATCGATAGTTCTGAACCTGGTTCTTTCGTAAATCGGAAATTAGTCCAGAATGTGCAGGGAGAATGAGGGACTCGATACAACGTATAATCATAGGCATGTTCAACAATATCATTGTTGGAAAAGGTATACAACACACTTTCATAAAGAGGATTGATGAGATCAGGACGGATCTTGAATGGAATCTGAATAGGGATCATGGGTGATCGATTCTATCGATGAATGATCGATTCAATTTTTACAGATCGATGAAAATTGAATCGATCTTCGATCAACAATCTAACGCACCCATGACATCACATTGTCTTTCTCGTATTACAGGAATAAATGAAAGAAGATATTTTGCCGATCAAGTTCATAAGTTCTTTCTGGAAATGCGATGTGGTCGACCGTGTGATGGAGAGATCTGTGACTCCTGTTCCGAGAAATCGCCCACTTCTGTCATTCAATGGTGTCGCAAGATCGATCATGGAACGATTCATGATCCGATTCCTGATCGATCCCACCTGTTTGGCGGAACATGGTATCAAGAGGGTGTTCGAAAATGGGGTGAACCCTCCGAAGATAGTTTGAGAGTTGCCATGGACTATCAGATAAAAGCGCGTCTACTTTTAACAAACGAAAACGTACCATCTAAAGTTCCCGTCCCTTCCCAAGCCATGGAGAAAGGAAAACGTGGGCGAAAACCTAAAGTGGCAATGAAGCCAATTGATCCTCCAAATCAACTCGTGATAGAAACACGGGTAGAAGAGACTCCTATTATACCATCACCGGCTGTAGAAAAGGCGACTACTGAGCCCGTCAAAAAAGCACCCGTCAAGCGTAAACCCAAAGCGGCCATGCTTCCGCCTCCCACCATGATTCATAAAGAGGTGGTTCTTCCTACTCATATCGAAAAAGAACGAGACCAAGTTGATATTGACGGATTTGAAATTGAATATATTCGCTTATCCGTCTATACTGTCGATGGTATTACCTACTTTCGTGATTCCAAAAAGAATAAGTTGTATAAAAAAATAAAAGAAAAGACAGTTGGTGAATATGTAGGACGATATGACCCCGTCAAAGAATCCATACACCATGATGTACCTGATTCGGATGAAGAGTGATCTAAACAAAAAGAACAAACGAAAGTAGAATGACGACACCTATCACTCCTTCGTGTCGTTTTTGTTATTCTTATAATCGACCTGGATTCATTCAACCATGCTGTCCACCCATTGTTACCGCAACCAATCAAACCCTATCTAGCATTTCTTCTTCTCTTTCTGTGATTAACAATAGCGCAAATCTTACAGAAGGAACGCTGTTATTATCCATACAACAGGCATTACAAAAATGCACACAAAGTACGATTCAAAGTACAATCATACAAAGTACAATTTTGAATGCAGCGGCCATTAATAGTTCTCTCTATGCGGAATTACTAGAAATACAGAAACAACGGTATGTACCATTTCAACCCTACGTGTATCCTCTTCTTCCATCATCAGTGGTAAAACTTCAAATGGATTCTATGAATGTTGGTAATCCAATGCCACCCACTATCACATGTATTGGAGATAAGTTTGTTACAAACTAATATTACTTGTACCATCAAACAAAAAATAAGATAGTTTTGTTTGATTGTTTATGATTTACTTCTTGGTAGTAACGACGACCTTCTTCTTGATAATCGTCTTCTTCGGAGCGGGCATCGGCTCAATGTCATCACCGTCCTCCTCCTCGTCCTCTTGTGGCATGGCTGCCGCCACTGCCGACGGCTTCGATGCTGCTTGGGCTGGCGCCTGGAAGGCCTCGTCATCGTCCACCTCGTTCTCGTTCTTCTCCTCGTCATCTACCTCAGGCGGCGGGGCCGAGCTCAGACCCTTGAAGGCAAAGTCTGCCATCTTTTCCGGCAACTTATGAATCGCAATCTGCTTTGCGCGCCACGTCAGGCCAAACTTCGAACCCGCAAACCAGACGCCGCCACACTCGATGATAGCCGTCACTTGAATGCCCTTGACCAGCAGGTCCTCTACTGGAATACCCTTGTACGGGGTACCATTCAGATCATAGAACTTCGTATCAAAGTCCTGACCGTGCTTCGGCAACTTAATCTTGATGTTCGGCGGGTAGCTCAGGACATTGCCCTCCTTGTCCTTGCTGTACTTCAGGCTCGGAGTGTAGAACGCCTTAATCACCTCCTTGCCCAGCTCTGACTTGAACCACGTCTTGGAATTCTTCACACCCTCTGCAATCATGTACTCGTCCAGCTGCTCCAACGCCTTCATGAACTCCTTGATCTCAGGGCGCTGCTCATGGCCACGGAACGAAAGACCTACAGAATACTCCGTGCCATTCTGTGACTGAAAGGCATTCAGTCCAAACGGAACAGACATCGCCACCGCCGTCTGCATCACAAGGCGCTCGCCGCCATAATTCAGATACGCCTGCTTCGCACCACTCTGGAGCGTCTTTGGCGCAGAGAGAGTAATGGACTTCGTCGAGAAATTGGAAGGAAAGGTAACGCTAGACATGTTTCGGATATGACTTTTTTTGAGAGTCTGCCACCCGTCAAATTTTATTTTTTTGAGCCAATCCGGCGAGGCGACTCGTCCAAATCATTATAAACTTCTTGATTTTCATTATTGATGTAATACAATAAGGATATTGTCCTTATCTAATTCGTAGATAAGGGGGTTACCGTAGTCTTCACCCGTCAAATTCATCACATTTCAATAAAAAAAAGTAAATACCTGTATTTGGTTTAGGCTCCATACCCAACTTGATCATAAAATTTGACGGAGGATTTGTCCACAGAATAGGCATAACTGCGTTTAGATATGTCCACGAATATCACCGGTACTAGTACAATGAGCAAGACGAACCAGGCTGTTGCGAAGAAGGTCACTAAGAAATCCGATACCCCTGTTGAGGCCGCTGTTGCCCCTGTTGCTGCCCCAGTTGAGAAGGCCAAGAAGGCCGTTTCCAAGCCGGCCGTTGCGGCACCAGTCGCAGTTGCCGCGCCGGTTGCGGTTGCGCCGGTTGCCTCGAGCGTTGCGGAGGCTGCGCCGGCCGAGTCGAAGTCCGTGGATCAGGAGATCTCGGGCCTCATCTCGGTCTTCCAGCAGCAGCGCGACCAGGCCGTTGCCGCCATCAAGACCCTGCAGCGCCTCCAGAAGCGCGTTGCCAAGGAGGTCAAGGAGGCTGGCCGTCGCCGTCGCCGTGCTAAGAAGGAGGACGAGAATGGCGTCCCGAAGGAGAAGCGCCCGACCATCTTCACCACACCGGTCACCCTTAAGGACGAGCTCTGCTCGTTCCTGGGCAAGGCCAAGGGCTCGCAGATGACGCCGGCGGATGTCACTCGCGCTTTCTCGGCCTATGTCGACTCGAATAAGCTGAAGGACGCCGAGAAGGGTCACACCATTCACCCTGATCCCGCGATGCGCAAGGTGCTTGGTGTGAAGGAGGGTGAGAACCTTACCTATAGGAACATCCAAAGTTATTTGTACAAGCTGTATGTTCTTCCCGAGAAGAAGAAGGCTACTTCGGCGTAATAACTAAAAAATCCATAAGGACAAAAATACATAAAATACTCCATGCTTATAAAATAATATATATCATTATATTATTTTTAGTACATCTTTTCAATAATTTTTGTTTTATCACATATCCAAAACTCAAATACATACCCATCTTTTATTACTTGTTCTTTTTTACAATTATTCTGTTCTAATTGTTTCTGATAAGTATAAGGAGATTTAACTTCTATGATCTTTTTTTGATTGGGAAGATAGATGTCAGGATAATATCTATGTTTCTTCTCATTATATATATACATAAACCTAGGCATCTGTTTGATATCATTCGTAAATTCTTCTTCATTTATATTTTTAAGTAATTCATCAAGAGCAACATTTTCATATCCCTGATAGGTAATTATCTTTCCAGAAGGAAGAGTATATTCTTTCTTCTTGAATGAATTTTTTGCTATTTTTTCAAATATAAATGCATTATGCATGATATCTTTTGTACCATACCGTTCTTCACATGTATTATCTCTTTTTTCTTTTATTTCTTTACATTGTAACGGATTTGATACACCATAACGTTCGATCATTGTATTATGTACACGTTGTTTAACCTCCGTGGATTGAAGAACCTCATCTGTTCCATAACGCTCACGATTCGTTTCTCTACGTTTCTCCAATATCTCTGCGTTCTGTAACGCATTTTCTGTACCAAATCTTAAAAGATTAGTTTCTATACGTTTCTGTTTAACGTCTATATTATTCATGGCATGTTCTGAACCATATTTTTCTATCATTGTTTCTTTACCCTTATCACGAATCGACTTTAGTTGTAGTGTTTCTTCTACACCATATTTTTTTAGATTTGTTTCCTTACGTTTTTTCTTAATATTTTCATTTGAAAATAGATCCGCTGTACCATACTTCTCCAAGCACGTCTTTTGTCGTTTCTCCTTTATCTCCTTTGAATGAAGAGCATTTACTACACCATATCTCTCCATCATGGTTGCTTGTCGTTTTTCAACAATACAGTGTTTACATGTGTGTTTCGAATCTATACAATGCTTTTCACAATATGGCATTCTATCTTTCTTTTTTTTTAGTATTTATTCTTTCAATTTTGTACTTAAAACATTATACCATATTTTATTAGACGTAGAGATGGCATATTATAATAACTACGGTTGCAATCCTACATCATCTTGTCCACCACCGCTGTATCCGCGCCCGTGTCCACCTGGTGTACCACCGATTGCTGGATTGCCAAATTATCCTCTGATTTGCATGTCAACGGGTACAACGGGTCCAATTGGAATGACGGGTTTAATTGGGACAGGTCCAACCGGTCCAACTGGTACAACCGGTCCAACCGGTATAACAGGTCCAATTGGAACAGGTCCAACCGGTCCAACTGGTACAACCGGTCCAACCGGTATAACAGGTCCAATTGGAACAGGTCCAACCGGTACAACGGGTACAACGGGTACAACAGGTCCAATTGGAACAGGTCCAACAGGCACAACAGGTCCAGCAGGTATAACTGGCCCAGCTGGTCAAGCCGGCTCAAGCCAATGGGTATATATCAATCCAAATTTGGTATATTCGGCAAGTGATGTATCCATTGGTACAAATGCAAGTTCTGCTTCATTGCGTGTTTATGGTACAATCAATGATATTAATATTGGTATTGGTGGTAATGGTGCTGGAAATGGTGATACTACAAATATGGGGATTGGGTGGCATGCACTGTATGCTGTGAGTACGGGTGGTAGATATAACACAGCAGTTGGAAATCAAGCCTTGTATTACAATACAACAGGATTATATAATACCGCACTTGGTTATAATGCAGGTTCATCAGGTACACCACTTACAGGCTATAATAACATTTATATTGGATCAAATACAGCATGTTCCACTGCAACTGTTAACAATGAAATTGTAATTGGAGCGAATACACCTGGTTCGGGTTCGAATACGGTTACGATTGGTAATTCTTCGGTTATTGCGACAATCCTAGCAGGCGCAGTACGTTCGTTTACATACAATGTTTCAGCAACCTGGAGTGCTCCAGCAACCAATACCGATGTGATTCCGCCTACAACTACATCAAATCCATTATATGTTACAAGTGGTATATGGCTAGTTACAGCTGTTGCTACTACACCTAGTACTATTCCAACAGGATCAAATACAGTGTCGGCATCTGCATTTGTATCTACCTATGTTGCATCAACTGTCGCAAACTCATCGAATACCACCATATTTAATGCATCATCGTCTTCTGCATCATTTAGTATTATTAGCGATAATGGTTCTGGTTCTAGCGGATTTGGTATTTCATTACGTCTTACTGATAATAGTCCCAATGGTACATATGCAGTCAATTTCTTACGTATCGGATAAGAATACACCGAACGTCACACCCTTTCGAAGTACCATTTTTATAATCCGAATGATTGTTGCAAACGGATCTGTTCAACCAATATGGTAAAAAATGATTCATCCTTGCAGCCTATACGATCTCTATGATCATACAATAGTTCGCAATAAGGGTTCATCATGAATCACATTCCATCGTTCTAGTACATGGTCTAACCCCTTATACACGCGAATAAGAGAATAGGCCAATAATACATCCGTGTCATTCATATATTTACACAGATACATGAAATCGTCCCATTGTTGAATCGTAAATCCCAATTGTTTTCTCAAATGGGATTTCGACATGATCGATCCGCTTGTTTCGCCAATGGATCGAATCCTCAAAAGCGTATCCGCACCCAGTGCCACTAGATCCGAATCATTGGTGATCACCAGATCAATTGTTCCTTGTCGCTCCAGATCGATCAACATTTGATCCGCTTCTCCCTCTGGTTCATGAATAATCACCCCTCTTTCGTGTAACCACTCCTTTATTTCACGAATGTATTCTCGTGATGGCTTCCATACTTGTCGTTTCAATTGATTGACATAATGTTCCAACCATTTTCGGTCCCGTTCCTCCATATGTGAAAGAGGTGTTTCCATGATCTCTTCCATAATTGTAATCGTACCCTGTCTCTTGTCTCGTCGTTTTTCCAATACTGTTCGACGTTCTGCGGTTGCATACACTCCATCTATTACCACATGAACACATGAGGCATGATATAGAAACGGCTGAAGAGTTGCCTGCAATGTTGCACGATCCCCCTTTGATTGATGAAGAAACCAGAAGAGGTCTAGTCCTATACTTTTATTCTTAATTTCCTCTTCAATTAAAACGGATTTTTCCCATCGTTTTAAGAAGAGAAATAATCCTTTGATTCCCATTTTTTCTAACCTTTTTAGTAAGATAGTATAAAGTCAATTTTATATAGTTAGATAAATGTATCATATTATCACTCTTGGTTATGATTGTTCTCCTGCAGAGGCATTGCGTAATCTTGGAAGACGTACACAAGCCCTCCCCTTTGATTGGATTATTTCATCATTTGCCAGTCTAGAACGATGTATCAAAGATGATTTTTCAAAATTTCATACCAATCTGCGATTTAATCATAATCAAAGTAGATTAATTGATGAATATGGGTTTGAATTTCCACATGATTATCCTTTAGAAAATACGTCATCAATTGAGGCAGGAGAAGGAAATATTAAAGAGGAAACAGGGCGGCGTATTACTGAAAATTGGAAAGATTATTATGATACTGTAAAAGAAAAATATAATCGACGAATTGAACGATTTCGACAAATCATGTCAGAACGGTTACCTGTCATTGTCATGTGTCGATATTCTCTTCAAGATATGTTTAAGATTCATACATTTTTAACACGTCATTATCAAAATCCTAGAATATTTTTTGTAAATTGCTGTCCACAAGTATTTTCCAATAAGAATTTTATTACTATTCGCGCGGAAGATAATGGAGAATGGAATGATGTAAATGCATGGAAAAAAGGTCTGGATACGATGATTGCTCGTGTTTAAGCAGTAATAGTCATATTTTTTAGTAAGTTGATACTAAAAAATAATACAATATAAATATTATAGTAACGTGGAATGTACTCCAAAGAGTTGTTTGATAGAGGGTGATGGAGGAAATGTTAAACGAAGGGAACGTGTTGCCTCTCCTGCGATAGAAGGCACATGTTCTGGTAAGATACCCCATCTTTGCCATACCTCTTGTTTTCCAATCGTATATCGCCACGGAAACTGTTTGGGTTCACGCATGTGTCGTTTCACCACCTGATTTTGAACGAGCATCCATTCTGCCTGTTTTTGAACCAATTCGTGAAATCGCTCTCGTTTTCCTTGTGATAAGAGGGCAACATATATAAGCTCGGCCCAGGCCTCTGTTTCCGCCTCCACTTGATCGACACCATACTCCATATGATCTAGGCATGTCGCGTGCTGTAGTTCATGAATCAAAACACGTGTTGCATCTTCTGCTCGATAGATCATAATAGTTTCTTTATTGCAATGATAGGTATATCCGCCATTAATATCGGTCGGAGTAATATGCGGATATCCTCCATTGATATTGGACGTCCGAATCATTCGTGATTTTTTTGGAAATTGACGTAAGTAAGGTGTCGCCAGTAAAAAAATACGAGCCGGCGTGGCTGTGTGATAGAGACGAAGGATTCGCGCCCAGAGTCCCCATGGAATATCCTGCTTGTTATGATCCAAGATCGCAATAATGCGTCCATATTCACATTCACGTACCTCAAATGGTGCGGTCCCTTTTTTAAATCGCTCCAACATCTCCTTTCTCCACCCTTTCGGATCGAAATCAGAGGGTGCTGCGCACTCCGTTTCTAAAAAATCGAGATCCGTCTGGGTCAAAAACGACTGTTTTTGCCAGATCGGTTCCTTTTTATGATACTCTTTTTGGATTAGATCCAACACGGCGTCTAAAAGAGCCATTCTATACTAGCGTGTTATTTTTTCGAAGCTTATAAAACTGTCTTGCGAGCTTCAAATGCACATGTTCCCACAAGATCGGAATTCGATACGATGTGACCAATACCCACCCTGAACCCGATTCTGCATGCCATAACGTATCCAATAATTGCTGACGAAGATTCGGAGTGATCCAATCCGTCTGGTAAATCGTCTTGATCCAATACATGATCACATCTGTCCATCGAAGATTGCGCTGAAGACACGTATAAATCCAATTACGAACTTCACTGATCATCTTCGGTGTCCCATTCTGCGACCATTCGTCTAGCGTCTTTTTAAACCACTCGAGCCATACATCGTTATTCCTCAATTGAGCCCGCTTTGTATAATTGGCCAATAATTGATCCTCCCCGCCCACTGGAATTTCAAAACAAAAATCACGAAGACGACCGCATAGTGGAAATTCTGTGGTAAGAAGAATCGCAAACGTTGGATACTGTTCAAGGCACTCCTGTAACTGAAGAACCGATTCGTCTGTCAAAAAATGAGCATGATACAATACCAAATAGCGTGTTTGAATCGCGGTAGACATCAGACATACATCTTGCTGACCCGTCCATCTTGCGAGAATCGATTGAAGAAATACCTTATCCGACATTGACATGCGTGCCACATCAAACCCCAAATGAAGCTGTGATTCTTCATACGGAATGGATTTACCCGTCGAATCATCATCGTCATCGTCTGGATCGCCGCCATTGACTTGTTTATTCAAGAACCATACACTCGGTTTGATCTCGAACGGAAGGTTAACCTTATCCGATTGTTTCTTTAAAAAGTCAAGAAGTTGTGTTCGTTTTCCACACCCACTCGGACCGCGCCATGCATAACTACACGGCTCGGACATTACTAGATGTATTCATCTACTGTTTTAAGTTACTCACTCTTTGTGGAGAGATCGTGAAGATACTCGACCGTATTCGTTCCTGTTTTCTGAAAGACAAATGGAAACACTGCATTGATACCTGTACATACGGCTGCCTTGCCCATATGATATGCCATATGAAGCGCTTTCATCATATGTCCACAATATGACAAACGTTGCTCCTGTGGGTGATCCGTAAATTGATGACGTAGATAGTCACATACATGGTGTGTCTTCTCACGAATGGCATTCGCGCTATCCGCACAACGCTGCAATACCGGTCGAATTGAAGTAAGGGAACGTCCAAGCGATTCTCCAGTCATCTGGGTTGTTTCTGGATCTGGTGGTGGCATTCTACCGATAACATCTATTATTCTTTAGATGTGCTCACGGACCTAAATAATATGATCGTAGAATACACAAGTCATGATCTTATCGATCCCCTATCAAGCATTTGAAATTGGACATATACACGTTACACCCTTTCAGGTGGACCGGTTTGGAAAAACGATTGCTCGACTATGCTACAAAGATCATTCGATCGATTTTCAAGATGTAAGTATTCTCTCTCCCCCACTTCGCATCATTGATTACAATTCTGAAACATCACGTCTGCGACTTGATTTGTCGGATTATCCGCATTTTCAAATCAAGATGCATACCTTACATGAATACCTTATCAGTACCTTCTATACCCACCAACAAAGCTTTTTGAATCTTACCAATCGTTCCTATGACTCCATTCGCCATCTTTTTTATTTTCTATTAGACGGAATGACACTATCTCTCTTTATTTACCCTACCGTAATGGTAAAAACCAAAACAGGCACCGTCTGTCGCGTATCCGATTTGAAATCGGGAGACATGATTCGATGCATTATTCGTCTCCAAGGGGTGTCACAATTTATTAGTCGTGAAGAGTTGCGCCTACGTCTTCATCATTCCGTTCCATCCGTATGGCGACTCCAGTGATTATCGCGACACTAAAGAAAAGGAAAGTGCACCTGCCGATAGACCAACGGCGAGACAGGATAACCCCATAGCAAGGTAGACAGAATAGTTGGGAAACCGAATAAAATAGAACAATGACATAAACGTAAATAAAATAGCGATAGAGGGTGAAATCCATGCAGAAAATACATTGGATTTTACTTGATTCCAATCGGTCGTTCCGCCCAGATTCTGATTAGCCCATAAAAAGAAGACGATGTAGAATCCAAATCCCACAACAAAGACAATTCCAAATAGGAGCAATAATGGATCGTCCATTCTATATCGTAGCCTGTTTTTTAGTTAATCACTGCGGCGGCCATGGCACTATAGGAGATACATACTGCGATACATACTAATATAAATACAATATAGATCGGCTTTGACTGATCTTGAAGAAAGTAAATAAGAGAGACGATTAATAAGACAAACATACCTGTCATCGTAGAAGCTAAAATTTTCTTTACCTGAAAACTGATACCACTCCAGTTTCCTAAATCACCTAACATATTGGACGTTTGCATGCCCACTTTGAACAGGCACCAAAGTCCAAGACCACCTAATCCAATTATAATAGGTAATGATGAAACCATCGATAGAATGGAAGATAGATTAAAGGCAGGTGCCGTAGATGTGGAGTTGCTTGCATTGACTGCTACATTGGCTGCATTAGCTGTGCTTTTTGTCGGTGCGCTGGCTGCTGCATTGCTTGTGCTTTTTGAGCTGTTGGTTGGTGCATGTGCACTCATTCTATCAGAAAGAACATTTTTTAGTTTTTATGAATCAATGCGATACTCAATGCACTATAGGATAGTCCAATCGCCAAAAACGTCATCACAAAAATGAAATACATAATCTTTTCGTGATTATCATTCATATTAAAATATAAAAAGGCGGCAATAAATAATAAGAACGACCCTGCAATGCTATAAGGCCAAATCCGAGTCGATTCGGATTGAATTTGATTTCTGCGATCTTTTGATCCTACAAAATACGAAATGAACATAAATGCGGCGATACATGAAATAAAAATAAATGAACATCCTATAACCGTTGTTATCTTTACCCATATAGGCGCCTCCTCACTCATTCTAACCTACTTCTTTGTTTTATTTTCACGAACCATTTGTTTTGATTAGATTTTGTACTTGTTCTTTATAGGCAAAGTGTAGGGGTTGAACTCCAAAGCAAAGCACCAAAATGACCATCACCAGTAACATAATTTGGCCACCCACCATTAATGATAAATCCGATTTAGAGAAATCATATGGATTCGAAAAGGATGGTGCGCTCGACATTTCTCTATCTCTATCGTGTTTTATTCTCTCCGTAGGAGATAGGAAACGGCGATGCGGCAGACCAAGAAACGTAAATTGGCACTCGAGGAATTTTCTCGATGTCACCCTCGACTGGGGAAATCCAGAAAGAGGTGTTTGCCAACTTCGACGTATCATGACATCGAATCTCGTATCAAGAAAAAGGGAAAGAAAATATTTGAATCTGTTGGGTGTCATGAAGGAGAAGAACAGTGCTTATTAGACCGAGTACCATTAGACGAAGACACCAAAAAAGGACTCCGTAAACAGTATCTTCGCCCACGGTATCCGAGAGAGTGGGAGAAGAAGCCCGACACATGGCTCGACAACTATAACATTCAGAATGCAATGAAACAATATGAAGAGGTATTCTCGTGGTTTGAATTTATGGGCGTCTATCCCATGGACTTTTCCGTACCCGATCCCTATATTAAGAGTAGTGCGCCGAAATGCCTCCATGCCGATTTATGCAATTTGAAGCTAAAAGACGAATATGCTAAAGGAAAACGAGGCATTGGCATGATATTTAATTTGGATCCTCATTATAAGGGTGGAAGTCACTGGGTTGCACTATATATTGACATTCATAACATTAAGAAACCGTTTATTTCCTATTTCGATTCATATGGTTACAAGACCCCTCCGATGATTTCTCGTTTTATGCGAGCGTTTACCCTACAAATTCCGGATTGTCAGTTGGGGTTCAATGCTCGTCGATTTCAATATAGTAATACAGAATGTGGAATGTATAGTATGTACTTTTTGGTATGCATGATATATGGAATTTCATTCAAAGAGTTTTGTAAAGAGGCTACTAAAGATTCTACTATGTTAGAACTGCGAAACATCATGTTTAGTCGATAGTTTCATTACTTAAATAAGATATATATAGTGTTATATATTATGCCGAATGACTGCAATAATCGTATCACCATTACATCACCTGTTGAAACAGATATCATAACTATTCTTGATGATATTATCGATATACCCAATACAACTGTTCATCAGAGTGGTAAAAATGGTATGCGTTGCACGATTATTACAGGGTGGGCACCTGATTATCAATGGATCGAAGAATTGATTAAGAAGTATCCCAGTTGTTGGGTGAAAAATGAATGGCTATCAGAAGATGGTCAGGCCGGCATATGGGTCGGTGATTGTAATAAACATTCTACCTTTGAATGGATCGATCTTTCTATTGAGGACGATATTTATCTATTCAGACAATAAGTTCAGAATACAATCAATCTTTTGTATGAAACCCCATCTAAAAGATTTATATAGTACATGTAGTAATGTATCGTCCGGTTCAATCACCGCCATCAGCCCCTTCCTCTGATCAACAGGGCACTGTCCGAGCGGTTCTCTTTAGTGAAAAAAATTACCGCACTCTGGAAACTGTTCTCGTACAGGACTTTCAAGAACGATCGGGTACACCTCTTAACGATGCCCAACGACAACGCATGTCCAAAACACTCCAGCATTACATGGATCAAGTATACGAAAAACAGGGCAATAAAACCATTCAAGTCTTGAACCGAGAAGTACTAGGAGCCTGTGCGAAAGACTTCTCGCAATATCTTCAGCGAAAAGAACTCACAAAGAACTCCGATGTGGTAAAGAATGTCATGGACGAATCACTCTTTCAAGAAACGTCACAGCGATTTGAGCGTCTTACTCAAGAGCGCAATGAAGTCAAGGCACTTCCTTCCACCATTCCTGATTTTCGCATTTCTTTAACGGAAGATGGCCCGCCCGCCGCGGAGATGTTTGAACGAGCTAAGAAACAACGTGAATTGGAGGCCTTACGTGCTGCTCAAAGTTCTGATTTGGCAAAGGCTGATGCTGGTATTCAAGGACGTGTTCAAGCCGATTCCTCCTTTCGCTCTCTACAGGATTCTCATAATCGCTCTACGGAGCTTGCACTTGTTCAGCGTAGTCAATCGGCTCGCCCCATCATGGATCAACCCCTTGTGATTCTTCCTGATCGTCGTGAATTGCTTTCTGGCTCAATTGGCTCCTTTGATACTATGCAAAATCTGACAATCTCTCCTGATCCACGTGGTCTCGGCCAAGCCAATGCAAATCCTACGATTGTCTCACCCTTCTTAGCATCAACTGATAAAAATGCTCTTCCTCAAAATAATATCATTCGTGAGGACAAGATTGTTGGCTATCGCGAGATCGAGAACAATCTCTTCATCTATTCTGCAGATCGTGATTGGCTTCGCAATAATAAAGAGAATCGTTATAACTTTACGGTTAACTTTGATCCAGCGGCGAATGGACAAGGATTCGGAGCCAGTCTGGCCTCTCAACAGAAATTCAAAAACATTGTCCGTATCGAGCTGGTCAAGGCGATTATGCCAGGTGAAAGTCTCCGTGTCACCGTGTATCGTAGAAATACAAGTGCGCAGACTACCGATACCAGCTATCAGGATAATATTTTGAACTTTCCCTATGTAACCCTACGTGTGGATGAACTTGAAAACAATAATTACGGAACGGATAACTTTTTGGACCGAAGCTTTGGTGTTCTTCAATATGACGCACAATGGGTATCTGATTCTACCTATCAGTCGAGCACGGGTCGCGGATTCATTGCCATGATTCCCAAGTTCTTGAAATGCCAGAAAGAGTACTATCCAACACCGTTGTCCACTCTTCAAAAGATGACCATTGATCTGCGTCGTCCGAATGGAGAACTCATTAGTACCTCGCCCGATACATTCGATATTAGTGGTATTATTGCTCCGCAATCTGGAACGACCGCCGGTACTACCTTCCCATTCACGATTCCCTTGACGAATACGGGTGTTACTACTGTAAATGCATATAATGTTCTTATCCCTGCGGTAAATGGCAATCCTGCTAATTTTTACATCAATACATCGAAGTATTTTAGCAAGTTTGAACTCTGTCCTGGAGATCGTATTCAGATTAGCGGATATACCTATACACCTGCTACATTTAGCAATCCAGCCGGCTCTGCACTACAGGAATTCTGTAATTGGGTCAATCGTCCTGAGGGACATATCGTTCTTGGATCGGCCTATTCTACCAATAATACGACATTGCAAGATGGATTTAATGATGTTGGTTATGCCAACTTTGTCATCATTCAGGCACGATACCAGGATCCGACAACCGGCAGTGTTCTATTGAACCCATTTGGAGCGAATCTGGGTGGTGTGTTGAACGCATTTGGAGTCGGTCTACAATCTCCTGTTCGTCTTATTAACTTGAACAAGCAGCTCCAGCTCGTATTTCGCATTATTACTCGTGAGATGGATTCGCTGCCACAGTTGAGACCTGATAATAATTACTAAGCACTTTTTTGGAAAAAGTGCACAAAAAGACAGACATCGTTTGGAAAAAGTGCACAAATCTTTTAAAATATTGTTTCACAGTAGATAATAATGTTCTTTAACATTATATTATTATTTACAGTACTGTTTATCCTAGTCGTAGGATTAAACTACAGTAATTCAATAAAAGAGAATTTCTTTGATGTTCCGGACATTATTTCTCAGCACCAACAATACATCAATGATTCTCAGGTAAAGTTCAATTCATTGACGAATATGGTGAATTTGGCTAATCCTTCTGTTTCTATGGAGCCCATTAGCGCCGATAATGTCAAACAGGCCTTAGCAACCATAACGGCTCAGCCCACATCAAATGGATACAAATTAGAGTCTACTACACCTTATACCACGCCGGATCAAACGCCTAAAACGATTCAACTCGCACAACAATGCGAAACTGCAACTACAACATGTGACGCCTTCAATGATCCCACATTTGCGGCGAATTGCGGTATGAGTTTTGATCTCCAAACCAAAAACTCGGCGGGTCAAGTCGTTGGTCCTAGTGGCTTATACGTATCTCCATCCGATCGTACCCAACAAACTAATATGGCGAATAACGTAGAAAAATCAGGTTCTGCTCCTTACGATCCCTATTTAGTCTACCAGCCTACCATCGGAAAAGCCAAGCCTGGAACTTTTGGAATCACGAAAGATAAGTGCGCTATCGTAAAGGAGAAAGTCGATTGTCTTGCCAAACAAACATTCGGTTCCCCTCATTGCACGCAATGTTATACCACACAGCGCTTTGCTCGTGTTGGACCTGAAGCGGGCCGTCTTCCTTCTACTCTGTATTTATACGGTGATGGTTCTGTTACAGTAAGCAGTTCAAATAGTTCGATCTCTCTCTCTGCCAAGAACCTCAGTAAAGCCAATGCTGCACAAGTTACCGTGCCTGCTAACTCTGAAGGGACACAGTTTACGATTGCAGTTTCGCCCGTCTCAAATCCTGCCTATGTATGTGGCTATCTTAAAGGTCAAACTCCCAGTGGCATTTTTACCATCGATCTTATGAACCTTATTCAGACCGATACCGTTACGAATACAAAGCCGCGTATTACCGGTACAAATACGTTTGATGGATTTCGTTCATTTACCTTGATGCCTGGAAATGGAAAAACAAGTATGAACTTTGCATGTCTTATGCCATTCTCATTTGTGAATATGTATGATGGCGAAGCACTTAGCTGCAGTAACGGCCCTATCATTACTCAAGCCAGCTCCGCCACATTTTTGGAATCAGACCCATGTTATGGTGCGGCCAATTCACCTGGAAAATACAAGCTGGAATGTCTTCAATCACGATGGATACAAATGGGTGGAACCACAAAAGGTACTGGATATCCAGTTGATTCTGCTACCGCAAATGCTATACAGCGCGATAGTAATGGAAATCCATTGAACATTGATACGATTGTTGATAATTTGTCTGTCAAAATGGCACAAGCCCAAACAGGTAACGATTCAAAAGGAAATCCCCTTAGCATTCCTGATTGGAACGAAGTATCCATGTATACCACGGGAGTACCCATCAATACTCCATGTGATGGACCCAACAATGCGATCGGACCCCTGTCCAAAGCATGTTTATCGTACTTGTATACTAATAAGGGGACAACTTCACGAGTCGGTCCAACCTATACACAGCTTCCTGCTGTAGCGGCCAGCTCGAAAGAGGGTTTTAGTGGAATCGAGGGGTTTGAAACAATACCCAATACATTCAACTACCCTGGAACAATCATCGATCCCAACAATGAGTCAGGTGTTACATTTGGACAATCACTGGGCGGCGTTGCAGCGGTACAACAAAAATACGATGCGATCAATCGTCTTGCGAATGATAATACCAAAAAGAATGCAGAACGTGCCACGGCTCTGAAACAGGCCTATGACATTACACTTGGCCCCGCCAGCTCCAGTAATATCGTTGGGCCAAGACAGGTCTTTGCAGTAGGTCCCAATTACCAATATACACGTGATCAAGCCAGTAATGTTTGCGCGCAATATGGTGCATCGGTTGCCAGTACTGCACAATTACAAGATGCCTATATCAACGGCGCAGATTGGTGTTTTTCAGGGTGGGTCGCAGATGGCGGAGGCAAATGGCCGATTACCACATCGGTCATTCCAGGCTGTGGCGGAACGCCAGGGCTTCAATCATGGACACCAGATAATAATATGGCAGGCGTAACATGTTATGGACCCAAACCTGGAATTAATAACCCCGCTTCTCAAAATGGAACCATTAAGCCGTTTAATCAACAAATGTGGAATCAGCCAAATCTAAAGGAAGGATTTGTTGCACAACCTGATATTGATTATCTTACGGTTCAGTCTGGATATTTGGAAACGACTGGGCCGCAACCTGCCTGTTTTACCCTACCGTCCATTGAGGACGCCCAAAAGGGCTGTGCGGCACTGGGTTCTCAATGCACGGGCTTTAGTTACGCCAAAGATGGGTCAGGATTTGGCTGCTATAAAGGCAATCACAATGCGGGAATGAATTCCAATCCTGCCTATAAGGGATATGTTAAGATTCCAGTTTCTTCTGCCAATGCGACAACCACCGGTCGATATATCAAGTTTATCTATAATCGCACGGAGTGCCTGAACTTGGCACAAATCCGCGTCTACTCCAAGAAGGACGGTCCAAATATTATCACACCTGATATGTGGACACAGGTTACGAAGTCCAGTGGATATCAAGGAGATATGTTCCCTGTTCAAAACTTTGTCAATGGAAATCAATCCGGTCGACCTTATAATTTTGTTCACACGTCCTGTTACGACGTGCCTTGGATTCAAGTCGATTTAGGAACAATGACTACGATTTATAAGATTGTCATTGTGAATCGATACGATTGTTGCCAATCGCGTATTATGGGTGCAGTCATGAACATTATGAACGAACAAAGTGAAGCAGTATACATTTCTAACCCTGTTTCTAGCACGAATACAACCTATACATGGTACCCGCCAAATCCTTCTATTCTTGTAGATCAATCTGATGATTTACCCGTTGTGGAACGTGATAAGACAGTGCCGCCGCCTGGCTATTCACAAGGACCCTGTCGACCAGGATATTATGATAAAACCAGAGGATCATACAATTGGTGGGGGTGTGGTGCAGGTTGTCCAGGAGGAACGTATTTTACAGATGGTGTATGTAATTGTTCATGTATTCCAAATTCACAAGATCCATAATCATTGGGGAGTATTTTATTCAAAATACTACCGAATTGATCAATAGAGATGTTTCGTCGTTTGGCGGAAGCATTCGATACTGGTTCCTCAGGGAATCCACATATCGATTTTATCAATCAACAACAATCCTATTACGACACGGCGCCTAATATGATTCTTTCAGGTACTTCCGGTCTACCTGGTTTTGATCAGGCCATTCAAAGTGTGAATCTCGCGGATAATAGTGTTCAGGATTATGCGGTAAAGGATCCCAATAATATTTTTACAACGGGTGTGAGTAAAAATCTAACACAAATGGCTACACAGTGTGCCTCTTCATCGATCGATGATTTGATCGCGGCGAAGAATCCAAATGCAGCGATGGGCTGCGGCTGGATGTATACTCCTCCTTCCGCAAATAGCCCCTATCCCGTCCTGTCACAGGGTGCATTGGGAAATGAAAAAGGACCCATTTCTATTCCTCAACATGGTACCCCTGAGTATCGAAAATGGTTCTTCGATCTGCAAATGGCAAAAAAACAGATGTTATTGGACAAGTGCAAGGCTCTGAATTCATGTGCCGACGTGGACGAAAGTGTCTTTCAAGGTACGTGTGGATATTGCACCGATACCAATATGGGTATTCCAATTGACTCAAAAGGCGCACTATTGTATCCAAATGAACCAATGGGAACATGTAGTCCGAATTCAATCATTCGAAAGGGAGCGTCTTGCCCTCCACCGCCACCCGGTCCTCAGCCTGTTCGAGATCGAACCTGTGATCCAGTGAATGGACGTCTATCTGCTGCATGTTTGTACAATACCGTATTAGCGAGTGGCTGCAAAGATAATGGTGCATTGGCTATTGCTTTGAACGGTTCTCCGAACCCGTCCGATTACATGGCGTCCATTCGCAACAGTGATGCCATGAAAGTCTATCAACGGGTTGCGAATCCTCCCATGAATCTTGATATGTTTACACAGGGCCAAACAACGGTTGGTGCAGCATTACAAGAAATTCGCCAATTGGCAGGAAATACGAAACAACCTTCCAGCTCCGCATTGGGTGCCGCATCCCGTGATCTGTGTCTTCAAACCGGTGCCATTAAAGGATATGATTTATGTTCGAATCTTCCTGATGGGACACAATCACCATTTGAATTATCCTGTCTTCAGCAACTCTTTCGTAAAATGGGCGGTCAGCCAAAAGGAACTGCCTATCCTACCATTGCAAATATGGCGACCTATAATGCGATGGGTACATTGGGTGCCGTCAAACAGTATTGGAACGAGTTGATCAGAAATATGAAATCGGCCGATTCGTTTGTCGATTATAAAACCCAAAGCAAAGCTATGGTTGAATTCATAGGAGTTACTCCTGAATCAGCGATTGTCCGTGCTCCTTATCGTCAAGGCGTAGAAGTCTTATGGTTTGTGGCCGTTCCTGGAAATCCACAAAAGGTAATTGGATTCTTGAAACGAACCATCGAGCGCGATATTGTTCAACTTGAAAATGGGCCATCGCGCGTCCCTCAAATTGGAGGAGGCCCGTTCGGCTGCTATCTTCAATTGATGGATATTCGTGCTCCTTCTGATTTTACAGCGAAATTCAACGTAGTCGTTGACGATGGATTTTGGATCGCAGTGAATCAGCCTGCCAATATTGATAAAGTTGCTATGTCTCAATATTCAGAAGATAAGCCTGGTTTGTATGAGAATTTAGGTCTACAGGGTGCGACCAGCTACCAATCAAATAACTGCAGTTCATTTCAGGCGTCCACGCCTAATATTGTTAAAATCTATTATGAAGATGCAGGTGGTGGCTGGAACGCCTTTAAATTTCAGGCATTAACATGCAGTGGTACATCTGCATTTTCTTCTAAATATTATTCATTAACCTGTGAGGCGCGTGCACCTTTTTTGACATATGAAGTTGGACCAAAGGGAGAATTCGAAGAATTGCGTAATCCAGGCCTCTTTGGCCAGTTCTTAACCGTTGGTGGTCCAGAATATCATACAAAAGACGAAAAGATGTATGTTCCTGGAAAAAAATCATTTGTACGATTGAACGGTTCAGGTTCTTATATTAATATGCCTAACATTGCATTTCAAAGCTGGAAATCCATGTCTTTTGCCGTTCGATTTAAATCTATGCCAGTCAAGGAGACTATTTGTCATTTATATTCATCTGCTTCCAAAAATGATTCCTTTGCCATTATTGCAACACCTGTGAGCGGAAGTACATCAACGATTTCCATTCAACACAGCTGGTCGGGTGGTAGTAGTACAACTCCTACTAACTATTATCTTGATCTGGGAGTATGGTACATGTTTTATGTCATCAATAACAAAACCAGTTTTGAGCTCTATTGTAATTCAGTAGATGGATTTATAGCAAGTGGTGGTGCGGCGACTCCTACGTCCATGTCTGCAGGAGGAGTACCCTTGTGGGGTGTAAATGCAACATGGAATCCCGCTCCAGGTCAGACCGGTCAGGCCTGTAACATACTATTTAGCGGCGGACTCTTTAATGGTTCGTGGGGTGGTATCCACGGTACTTCTTCTTTTACATTTGATATGGCATGGATTCACTTCTTTGACTATCCCCTAACCAGAGAGGACGTTGTTCGAGAATGTAAGTGTAATTGGATTTACACTCAATTTCCTACGTCCTATAATCAATATGAAACCTTATCCGAATAAGATCATCTATTATCATACATTATATGTATGGAATAGAGGATTACTTCGCAATCTTACGAGGCTGCGAATAGCGTTCTGCGCCAATGAATCGATTTAATGCAGGGTCACGTATGAATTCTCCAATCGCCATCGTGCATTTGGCATCATTGCGATCAAAAATATACATGGTTCCATTATACTCATATCGTAAATAGTCTTTTCCTTCAAATTCTGGTTGTTTGATTCGAGTCACTTTAATGCGCTCAATATTCGGTTCGGCCGATACGCCATCAAGTGCTTGTGAGAGGCGACTGTCTTTTGTCGGTTTATCCTCTTCTAATTCGGTAGTCGTAATACTGATATCGATCTCCAAGTTTGGATCAAATAAATATTGTGTAGGACGACCGTTTACTTCAAAGCACTGAATTTTACCATTCTCTCCCAAATTCAAGTCACAATCTACCGCCGATTCTTTCATTACCTTCAAGAGCTCTTGATTGATCTCATCTTTTCTCTTACTCACATAATATACCTTTTCGTCCGATGTCTCATTATTATCGGTACTACGAATCGTCATATCGATCTTTTCCGACTTGAGTTGATCTGGTGAAAACACAGTATAATAGGTATAAATATCAACTGTGCGATCCTTAAATGGTAAATCTTTATGAGAACAAATACGAATGGCACGGCCTTTGACTTGATCCAGACGAACATTATTCCAGTAGGGTTCCATGATATGGACGGAGCGACAGCACTTGAGCGAAATACCTTCTGCGCCGGCACCTGTAATTCCAATGACCCAACAGATGTCACCTGTTGTATTTTTGGCGACACGAAACGGTTCCAGTGGTGCTCGAAGAGACGACGGCAATTTATCAAAGTGTCCATTGAAAATATTAAGAACCAATGCACGCTGTTCCTTTGATCCCTCTCCTGTAAAGGTAATGAATCGCTTTCTCTTCGGAATGGAAACGTCGCCAAGACCGACGGCGAAAGATTTCAATGTCTCCTCACTAAAGCGGGGGTTCTGTTCTGTACCTTCAATCACAATTTCATCGTATCCATTCGCCTTTAATACAACTCCAAGAACACCTAGTCCTTCGACTGTCTTAAACTGAGAATAAACGAGATTGCTTCCTTTGGATTTCTCGATATTATTCAACATCTTGCTCAACTTGGTAGAATAAGTTGAAAGACGATTCTCGACGGGTGCTTCATCTCCTCGCTGAACCAGGTAACTGTCGCGCTGTTGATCCAATTCTTTCATAGCTTTGACAATTTGCTCCTTATATGTTGACATGCGAGGGACGTCTTTCTTCTCTTCATCTACTGCCACAAGAGCTTTGGCTGCTTTCATATCCGCGACTGCCTGGGCATCTGCCGCCGCTTTTGCTGCCAACGCGGTTTTCGATACCGAACTGGGCGGACCCTTTCTCTTTACCACGGAAGGTGCTAAAGACGCGGAAGGTACTGCAACAGACGCGGAAGGTACTGCAACAGACGCGGAAGGTACTGCAACAGACGCGGAAGGTACTGCAACAGACGCGGAAGGTACTGCAACAGACACGGAAGGTACTGCAACAGACGCGGAAGATACTACAGGCTTAGAAGATTCTATAAGATCCGATGGTGCAACCGATGATGCAACCGATGCAGCAATAGACTCTGATGGTGCTAAAGACTCTGAAGGCGCAGCGGCTTTCGCTGCCAATGCTGATTTAGATACGGAACTCTTTGGTCCTTTTCTTTTTGGAAGTTCTGATGCAGCTACAGGTGGATCCATGCCACCCACCATATCACCGTATTCACCACCTCCATCGGCCTCTTCATCGTCCTCATCGTCCTCCTCCTCTTCTTCTTCCTCTTCCTCTTCCTCTTCCTCTTCTTCATTATCATCACCACCCTGTTGCTCGGCAGGCGCTTGATCGCTTACAAGAGCATCACTTGCCTGTTTCTCTTCCTCTGCAACCTTCTCTGCTGCAATACGATCCGCGTCTACATCAATAATTGCTTCTGTAATCTGCACATCTTCTGGAATGACCTCGATATCTTTCTCTTCCTCCGCAATCTCCTCATCGGTTCCTGGAAACGGACGAGTGATATTCTCTGGAAATGCAAAATTACACAGTGCACGGCTTCTAAATCGGTAACTGGACGGATTCTTCATCTTTGCAAACATCTCCACCGCCGCAAACACATCATCTTTCTCCTTCTTCTTTCCTATCTCTCCTTGGATTTCTCCATTGCGTGCAGGCGTGTACTTATTCAATAGCACATAATCACTCATTTCGCACTTTTCCTCCTTATCAAGTGTTACACGCGGCATGTACTCTTCCTTTGAACCCTTATAGTACGAAATCAGACCCGCCAAACGCTTCTTCAGAACCTTCGCATTGATAATCTTTGAATTTGCAGGATTGATGAAATTGCGCTTAAACGTTTCATCATCGATCGGCAGACGCGGATAGGACACATAGGGTCCTTTCTTCATATCTTCTTCGATCTTGATGTTCGATGCCAATAGTTTGGCCTTGATTCTAGGGTAAATCGTAGTAACGCCCTCTTGCGCCTCTTCATCATAGGTTACACCATCGAATACTCCATTCTCATCATTGTGGCGCACATATCCCTCCTGAAAGAAGGAAATCAATACACTCATCTTTTGATTGCCTTCACGAAAACGCACAATGTCTACGCGAGGCTCCTCTTCTGCGAGTTTTTTTACCTTCTCCATGACTTCCTTTCGCGTAGACAATAACGAGAACTCAGCACATTCAATGTATCCTCCTAATACATTTGCCAAAATACCTAATTCCTCTGGAAAGTTGATGATCGGTGTTCCTGATAATCCGATGATCTTGCTGTTTCGTGCGTCTGTCAGCAATCGATAAAAAAGATAGGCGCGCTTGTAATTCTCCGATTTGCCACACAGTTTCGGCTCCCATCGACCTGGTACGATCGGTTCCGCATCGATCTTTCGTCTCGAACCTCCTTCTCTCTCTGTAATATATGGCATAATCTGCCCTTGCATTAAACGAGATAAATTGTGAACTTCATCGATCACGATCACCGCGTCATCGAACGTCGGTTTTCCCGTTTCTGGATCCGGCAAGCATGCATAGCGTTTGAGTTCTGCAGCGCTGATACCATTGTAACTAATAAATTTAATCCGCGAATCGATCATGTGGGTCAGTTGCTCGCGGATCTCATTTTGGAACTCAGGCGCAAGTCCTTTATAGTTCGACTCTTTTGAAAAATCAGGTACCCAGAATACCCTTCGTTCAGGATCGTCACGACCCAATATCTTCGTGAGATACTTCGGCTTCAAGGATAATACAGTAGTGGCATAGGTATATTCGATTCCTCCTGCTCCAAACTTAATCGGAATCCAATGATTATACACATTGAAATGACGAAATCCACAAAACGAGATTTCAGACATAAAGTTGGGACGAAGGGAAAACGGAGTCATAACAATAATTCTCTTATTTGATGTACCATATAAGGCCTCTGCCGCTGCAATGGCGGAACATGTCTTTCCTGAACCGAGTCCATGATACACCAAAATACCACGATAGGGGCCGACATTACGAATGTATTCGCGAACAAATTCCTGATACAAAAAAGTATCTACTTGGGTTCCTTCCTTTTGTTCAAGTGCAAGACATGCATTTTTATCCACTGCTTTTCCCAATTCTGCATGAGGAAGGCGAAAAGCACTATAGTTCTCTTTGATAAAATTGTAAAAGCTCTTTCGCGTCTGAGGAGTATACACCACCATATCCGTTACGTATGGATTGGCGCCGACAATTTCGTCCTGTTTGATTCGATATTCTTTCAATTCCGAGCGCATTTCAGCCTCTGGCTCCGAATCAAGCGCATAGGTTCGCGGCTGATAATCGCTGGCCGGTTTTGTGGCGACTCGTGGAGCTCTCTTTTCAGCTGGCTTTTCGATAGGTGCCGCTTTCTCCTCATCTGTAGCAGCCGGTTTAGCCGGCAATCGCATGCCTCTTGGCGCTATCCCTTTTATTGATTGTGCCACTGATTTGGCATGCTCTACACGAGTCGGAGGAGCTGATTCGCTCCCTTGAAATGGCTGTTGCAGGGCAATATCAATTTGACCGGTCGGTGCAGCCCTTCCCAGTTGTGCAATAAATGCTGGATCGGCAAGTTTAACACCCTTCGATCTTATCACCACCCCCTTTGGCTTGGCTGCTTGATCACGAGCAGCTTTTGGATCGATGGGGGCTTTTGGATCGGGTTGTGAAGCCATCTATTATCCTACTAGAAAGGATATCTTGATTCTAACACATTTCTCATGCGATAAAATCATGATAAAAAATATACCTTAGACGGTATTATTCGGAGTCATCACACACGTGTCACATACATTCACAAAATTCTTCTGGTTCGCATCTCGGACGGGTGCCGTGCACAGTTGATTCTTAAATCTATAATATGTATCAAATTGAGGCAAATAAGGGTTTGTATTTTGGTTAATACTTGGTGTTGGATTTTGAGCCGTCGGGCCATTTGTATTTGTAGTAAAGGTAGAACATACAGGTATGATAACATAGGATCCATTGGTTTGTTGCGTCAACGATCCCGAACAGGTTTGCATTCCTGCCTGCTGTAACAAGATCCGTTCCGAAGAATAGACCTCGGCGGCACTTCCTGCCGCTCCACCGAATACACTTGGATACTGTTGTGTCGAGCCCGTAGCAATCGTCATTTGCTTTCCATTTCCATACGAGCATGTTCCATCGGAATTCGAGCAAACCGACGGAGTCGGGACATTCGTATTTTGTGCACCCGTACACGTGGCAACCCCTTTAATGTAGGTAGATGATAAGATCTGATTCTGCCAGGTTAACGTACTCGAATCTACCGTTTTGCTACGATTGATGTATACATTATTCTGCTTTTGGAGGAGTTCTGTAATTTTACTAGCGTCCATATTCTACTATACGGTCTTTTTTAATACGCCTTTCTTTGCATCATCTGGCTGACTCGTTGGCTCCAATAGTTCCAGTGCGGCACGCGAAGCCTCTTGTTCCGCTACTTTCTTATTGCGCGCCGTGGCCGTGGTCAGAATCCTATCATTTGGATCCACCACACCCATGGTAAAGATGCGATCATGCGGCGGGCCTACAACGGCAATCTCCTTATATCGCGGAGGAACATGATACAGTGCCTGAAACTTACGAAGAAGCTGGTCCTTGTAATTCGTATCTTCAATGATGATTTGTACAAAGTCAATATGTTTCTCGATGATTCGGACAAGGAAATCATTACATTGCTGCAGACCACGGCCGACGTCCTCCTCTTGCAAATACAAGGCTCCGAACCAGGCCTCAAACATCGACCCCAAAATGCGCAGATTGTTACGACCATCGCATACGTCTTCCATGTGACGACTCAAAATGATCCATTGACCCATTCCCACGTCCTTCGCCAACTTGCCGAGCTGTTTATTATTAACGATTCGAGAAAGAATACGGGTCAAGAAACCCTCTCCTTGTCCTGGATAGCGTTTCGTCACATATGATGCAATGACAAGACCAAGGACACGGTCTCCCAGATATTCTAGCTCTTCATTATCGCACTTTCGCAACGGAATGCAATCATCAGGTCGCGGGGCAATGACGATCTCTTCTCCATGCTCCGCCTGCTCTTGCCATAGTTCAGGGCGATCCACATACGATTTATGGCAACAAGCTTGCGCAAATAGATTGAAATTGTTAAAACGGCCCTTCCAGCCATATTTCTTAAGAATCGGAATGACATCCGATGGAGTGACCTCCCGATTCTTTGGATTCCATGGATTAAAGACTTTTGTTTCTAGATTCATCTACTCACTAGACGCGAAGTTGGTTTAGATTCCAACCGTATACGCCATCAATTTTATGTGTAAGTCTAAGAGTAATTTCCGTACCGAAAGATAGGGATGGCAGATGAGTATTCAGATTATGTAGACATCGGCGGAGAATGCTTTAATACGACCGGTGCCAAAATGGAGCCCACACCAAAAAATAGGTCATATGATTTGGTATGCAAGAGTAAAAAGAAGTTTGATACAACCTTTAAGAATATTCTAAAAGAAAACGGCGATCGGGAGCTTCTTCAAAAATTCTTACCCTATCAAAAGCCACAACTTCGCGGAATGGGACCGAATGACAAGAAACGTTTAACCGAAATTATTCGAGCAAGAATGGCCGATTTACAATCCAGTCTTCAGCATAATAATCGAACCGTTCAAAGTATGCAATTTGAACGATATCATGAGAATCTTAGTAAATTATTACAAGATATCAAGAATGCGGATGGAGGTCCATCTGTTACACCGATCTCTACTGTGCGAGATCGAGTTAAAAAGCTTAGCAAGGAAAAGGTCTTTTATCTTCTAATGGAAATGGCATGGTATTTATTGCACCCCGAAAAAATACGAAAAAGTGCCGATTCGTGGAATACCATATTAGATCAAATCGAACAGATCAATCTTGGAGAGATGGTGGAATACATTCATACAACCAATCCGACACGATATACTACTCGCATCGACATCGATCGGGTCGAAAAGGCAAACGATGGAATTGGCGATGCTCTTTCTCTGCCTGATGACGCAGAGGAACTAAAAAAGCGCCTACAAGCCATTTTAGCCATCTTACAAACCAAGAAGTACCTATCACAAGTGAAAAGTGATAAGAAAGGTCCTGTCCAACCAGACGGTCTCGACAAGGTCTTGCCCGAAAGCATGGCATATCCTATCGCAGGCGGCGCTCTTACCAAAAAAGCAAATGATGTAAAACCACTGTATCCAGCCATGTTACCCTTCTACGACTATTTCTTAAAACGATACAATCCAATTACTGGCGTCCTTGCTGGAATAGACTATAAAGAGAAAGTGTCTCTTCCATCTCTTGCCCAATTATTGTACGTATGTGAACAGGTTAATAATACGCAAGGCATCTATAAACTAACTAATCTTGATCAACGTGTATATAATTTCATCAAGGCACATCTCCTAGGAATTAAGACGTATCTTTCTAATAAGACAGATGAAGAGAAAGCTGATTTTGATACGGCTGCCATGGTGCTGCCCAAAATTTCGATTACTACTTTTATGAATAAGTATGGAAAGAAAGGAAACTATACCGATCCTGATAAGATTGCGTCCCTCCAATTCATGATGATGGGAGTAAATCTCGAATTGCATTCCGATAAATCGAAAATGACAACGTCTATTACCGATGATGTTCAGCGTGGACTCATTTATGATGCGGCAAAAGCTTTTTTTACCGATGATGCACTCTATCTCGTTTGTACCGATTCCAAATCCACAAAGGAAAACATTCCTATGAAATTATTTGAAATAGACGATAATACGGTAGATGTATCTAAAAAGCAGTCACTTATTCCCATTTCTGATAATTTCTTCAATAAGAATCCCAAACAAGCGGATTTGCATTTAGAAAAAATTATGAAGATTAGCCCTGAGACTCTCTACCATCATGGTATGCTAGCCTTGAGTATTTTCATGGCATCGAAAGAACTTCTTTCCAAATAGAATGGAATCCAATAAGCCCTCTTTTAGTATGAACCGTGTGCTACTAAAAGCAAAATATAGCCTCTATAGTGCGCTCATCTTCTTTCTTCTTGCTAATCCTGAAACAGCATTTGTTCTACAGCGTGTGGTGGGAGGATTATTCAATGTTATTACATCAGGCGGCGCTCTTACTATTTATGGGCTATTCCTTCATACGGCGCTATTCTTCTTTACAATGCTAGGATTGATGTTATTACCTAGCGAGTGAGTGCCCTTCGAAGTTGCTTCTCTTGCTCTTCAGAATACCGCAATCCAGAATAAATCTGTTTAAACAGAACCATTTGAACCATGATTTCCGCTGCATTTTCTTTAAATCCCTTCTTATTTTTGAAAAAGAAGAAGAGACTTGTTCCTTGAATCTTTTGTTGTTCCGAAAACATGGCATTCCACCCGCCTTTTGGTACCCATTCCTCTAATTGATCGCATAACGGATTCCAATGAAACATGATCTACTATATACGTGTCAACATGGTTTAGATTCGATCCCAAAAAAAATAACACCAAATAGAATGAAGCGCACAATTATCTTTGTTGCGTTATTCGCAATTCTTCTCTTTTTCTATCTTCAAGTCAATGAAGGATTCCAAGGTTCCAGTGGTCCTTCCATCGTTATTTGCAAGGCCGAGTGGTGCGGTCATTGCAAGAAAGCTGCACCCGAGTTTGAGAAATTGGTCCGTGCTTCTCCATTGAAACTTTCTAATGGATCCCAGGCTACTGTCAAGATTCTCGATGCGGATCAAGATAAAGACGAGATCAAAAACTACAAGGTTCGTGGTTATCCCACCATTCTTATTATGAATGGTGCCCAGCAAACGGAGTATCCGGGTGAACGAACCTATGATGGCGTTCTTGATTTTCTGAACCAGATGTAATGATACGCGTCTTTATTGATGCATCTACCTTTGAGATTTTGCCTATCCAAGATGGTCAAAATCCCTATATTGATATATCCTATTACGGGTTCAAACATGCTATTCAACAGCATCAACGTGTGATGAAGGCATTCAGCGCGTCACCCTCACTATTATGCCATATACCCTCTTCTACCGTTCCATTACCTGATATTGTTTTTTGCGCTAATGCAGGTCTCTCCCTTCCACGCCTTGGTAAACCCCTTCTTCTTCTCCCTAATATGAAAGACAAACAACGTCATGATGAGTTGCCCTATTTACGCCATTGTTTTGAATCCATTCAACTTCCTATGATCGAATATCCTGGAAAGGAAATATTTGAAGGACAAGCCGAACTAAAATGGTTTCATGGAGGAAAAAAAGCAGTGTGCGGATATGGTCATCGTTCCACCAAAAAAACCTTTATCGAGTTAGACCGATTCTTTCAATCCCTATATGGTGATGATAAACCAGAACTTCTTGTTCTTCGTTTACTCTCTCCTTATTATTATCATTTAGATATAGCCATGTTAGAATATGACGATTCTCGTTGTATGATACATCGGTCAGCCATTTCTACTACATCTTTACGAAAATTAGAAAAATTTCTAGGAAAAGAAAATGTAACCGCAATTGATACAACTGATACATTTTGTTTAAACGCAGTGGTGGATGGAGCATATGTAATTACCCATATCCTTACTGATCCTCATATTAAAACAATAATAGAATCACGGACAGGGCGTACTGTAAAACAAGTCGATACCTCTGACTTTGAAAAATCAGGTGGATCGATTCGATGTATGACGCTCGATATCCATACTGCTTAAGGTCAATATATGATCATAGAATTAATGGACAAGTTCTCCGTTACACTTCTCCCTGGTTCATTACGTTTATATAAATGTACACGTAATGAATTTCAACATATTCTTCGTTATCGATTGTACGATGTCTCCAAAGATATCTTATGCCAAACCTTTCTCGATAATGAAGTGACCTTTTATTTTCATATACGAGATGACAATGAATTTTCTCATTCTGTTCTCCCATCTATTTGCATTGCTGATCCGCGAAGATATCGTGCCATCGATATCCACGAAGACCTTCCAGGAATCGATCACATTGGAATCATTTATCGAATCTCCAAACAATTTGTCCAAAAACAGATTCCGATCTTATATATCAATACTTATGGGCACAATTTAATACTAGTTTCGGAAGAATTTATGACGAGTGCCATGGAAGTATTAAAAGAAATCGCGTGGATCTAAAAATTGATCGTTTGATCTTATGATCAATAAAGCAACACCATGTATCGCGACTCTTCCATTAAGACATTGAACCATGCACTGCATAACTTATATTCCATTTCTGAATCTAAACTCACGTATCAACAACGTCTCGATGTTCGAAACATCTATGCCGACATGTCCTACTCTCCCTATGTTCAACATCGAACGGAGCATGAGATTATTACATTGACCTTTCCACGCGAATGCACGTCGATCTCTAATCTGACCAATAATTATGGTTGTAAAATGGTATATTATTGGCAAGTGAACGGATTTGTTAGTGAAGTCGAAATTAAACCAGGTATGACGGTCTCGATCGATCGTGAAACAGTGATCACAATCTATACTCGCTCCAAACCAGACCTCGTAATCACCTTCGACATGACCTTGACCAAACCCTCTATCCAATCCAAACTTTAGAACGAATGTCTGCGTTTTATGATCGATCGATTTTGAATGTGATCGATCACAGCATCTTTCCCCTTTTGAATGATCATCTGCTTGATCGATTCCTCCATTGAAAAATCCAAAATATTGATCTCTCCTAGTAAGATCGGAATACATCGTGAATCATAACACCGCATTTCCGTATTTACTTTTTCTCGTAAGGCGATGTTTAACGGTCGTGTAATAATTTCATCGATCTCTAACTCCATTAGATCGATCACTTTTTCTACTGACGTCCTAATTAAAATACTAAGTGTTCGAGCATGTTCCTCTTCTGGTAATACAAACAACGGATAATTGCTGATCACTGCACCGTCTACCAAATAATGACCGGTCTGTGGACAGAGGAATGGCTGAAAATAATAAGGGGCCGACATGGATGCGCGAACCGCATCAGATACACGATACGTTGGACTTGTCGTAGAACTATAGGTAACGGGCGAGGCATCGTTGAGATCGGTTGCAATGACACGTAATGATTTCCCAAATCGTTCTTCGCATTCTTGAAAGGTTAGTTCGGAAGAAAGACCCTTCACATGAAGACACGCATCTATCAATTTGTGCAGTCGTTCTCCTGTATCTAGTCCAAAATGAAGAATCCATCCCGGAATGGAATCGACTTCTTTAATATTGGTGAAATCAAACCGAACCGAAATTTCCATTAGCTCTTCTAACGTAAATCCAATACATAGACACATGGCTACCAGTGATCCGGCAGAAACCCCCATCCATTCTTTTATTGCAGAAATCGGAAGATATTTTGATAATTCAAGCAACGCGCCTGTATGTGCCATCGCACAGATCCCTCCCCCTGATAAATAGATTCGATGGGGCAACATCTCTGAGAGGTTATTATCTATGATTTGATACATGCGTTTACGTTCGATAATGTCTTAATCCAATAGGAGATGTCCGCAAAATCTGGTTATTTAGCCGTATCAGGAGGACATCAGATCTATTATGAAATGCATGGTCAAGGCCGGCCAACAGTGATATTACATGGCGGACCAGGTGGAGGAATGGCAACATCTATTCTTAGCACCTTTGATTTAAAACAGTGGTGTGTTGTCTTATTTGATCAACGAGGGTGCGGTAAATCTAAACCATTTGGATCTCTTGTCCACAATACCACATGGGATCTGGTGGAAGATATAGAAGCTCTTCGTTGTTATTTCGGATTTAATAGGTGGTTTGTAACAGGAGGATCGTGGGGAACTACCCTTGCATTGGTTTATGCCGAGAAATACCCTTCTCGTGTAACGGGTCTTCTTCTTCGAGGTGTATGTTTTTGTGATGATGCGTCCTTTCGATGGCTGTATCAACACGGCGGTGCGTCCGAAGTATATCCTGATGCATGGAAAGGGTTTCTTTCTGTTTTGCCCAAACGGCTTCATTCTGCAGGCTGGAAGGCCATCATGCGCTATTATCAAAAGAAACTGCAAGGCCCAGATGCACTCCTCTACGCCCGTGCGTGGTCCACATGGGAGAGTGATGTATCGTATTTGATGCCCCAACATGACAAGACTCCACCAAAGGAGTTGCTTTCTACCGCATTATTGGAAAATCATTATTTTATGAATAATTGTTGGTTAACAAGAGATCAGATACTTCGTGGACTTTATAAACTACGGCATATTCCCTTTACGATCATTCATGGACGATATGACATGGTATGTCCGATTTCGGCAGCCTATGCCATCAAAGATGCTCTACCACACGTGACACTACATGTTACCCCTAATGCGGGACATTCATTCAGTGAGCCAGGTACGAAACGACGCTCAAAAGAAATGACGCGGATCATGCGACGGGCCTGGCCTAGACGAACACATAAAAAGACGCGTGAATAGTCTGGCTCACGACAATTGTTTAATAAGAACAGTAATGGATCAGGTCACACCACAATTGAATCCAACCGAGCTGTATGATAAACGTAAATCAAAAGATGCCTCTCGTCTTCGAGCTTATAATAAAATTCTAGAACAAATCTATAATCGAATTCGCGTGATCTCCAAACTTCCGAATTCACAGTGCTATTTGCTTTATACAGTTCCGCCTTTTATTTTGGGCTTACCCAAGATCGACCTAGAAGACTGTGTGATCTACTTGATTTATCAATTACGTCACGCAGGATATGAGGTTCGTTATACGCCGCCCAATATGATGTATATTTCATGGTTGCATCATGAGAAATCGTACTTGGTAGAACAATCTCCCATTATGCAGGCCATGTTAGAATCGGCAGAGAAAACACAGGCCGAGATGGAGCGCAAAGAGAAAGAGGCATCGCGGCTGATTCAGGGTCGTAAATCTCAGAAGAAAGTTCGAATGCATACGCCTGGCGAATTTCAACAAAATAATATGATGGGGGTGCGCTCCTCGGCCATTTCAACCATATTAAATCGCCCCAATCCAGCCGCAGGGCCACCACCACCTTCTGCCGCCGATTATGTACCTCCTTCCGCCTTTTTACAAAATGTTACGCAGCCTGTGAATACTGTAATTCAGCCAAAATCGTCTATGGATTATTTTCGTTAAGTAGAGATGAACGATCTACAAAAACGATTCTATCTATTTATTTTTGGTTGTATCGGTGTGCGTACCTTATTTACTGTAGCAGCAGCGTACGCGAGTGTATCTACATTATATATAATGGGAATACTTGCTCTTATTCCTGTGCTCGGTTGGTTAAACATTATGTTAATTGGGGAGCGAACTACGGGTCCTGAAGTATTTGGTGGTCGGATCTGGTGGCAGAATCTACGTCCGGTTCATACCCTCTTGTGGGCTGGATTTGCCTATCGTGCCATTCGTGGAATTACATCTGCGTATCGATTATTAGCCATTGATACACTCATTGGATTGTGTGCGTTCTTATTTCATCATTATAAAAACGGGGATTTGAACGTGATGCTACGAGGTTGATTTATTTAGACCAACGGATCGATTTCAAATGGGTACGATCACTCTAGACCTAAAAACGTACGCCCAATCTTACTAGTTATAAACATAGCAAATCCGGAGCCAATCTGAGCATAAAATACTACAGTTCTTTTTGTACAAGATAGTAAATACAAAGATAAGCCTATAAAAAATAAGAAACTGAGCCAGAATAATTTTGTATAAATATCCATCATTTACTATCTATATATAATAAAAAAATTTCACGTAGATAGTAAAAACGTATATTGGTCATATACGTTTTTATGGTCTTTGTAATCAGTGTTAGCGTATATGATGTTATTTTACATCGCCTGTCGTTTCGTATACAAAATATACGTCAAACAATATACGGTAAAGATTGCTAATGAACTGGCGCCGATAGGCGACATCCGCTTATAGATTTCCATAAAGGCAGCCGAACCCAGCATTAATCCTGCATCTCCTACAATAATTTTTGCACCGTTCTCTTTCGCATATTCCTTAAAGACATCCATTAACTGATTATGACCATACGGGAAAGGCTTGATAACAAATAGGTAAAACAATAGATCATGTATGGCTTGTACTCCTACCACTACTCCCAAAAATGGTAGAAGTGAGTACGTGCTAAATAGAAATGGATATACAACATTTGCGATTAAGAATCCAATCACAATGACAGTAACATCTGATAGAACTGCGACAAGTCCAAATTTATCATACCATTTATTAAGTGATTTTCCACCCACGTCTGCATATCTGGCTAAAAATAATACAACCGTATCAAGTGAAAGAACAGAGCAGAATAATGTTACAATATCTGAAATAGAGTTAATATACATTCTACTTGTTATATTATTTAAAACATCATGTAACTTTGTGAAAATGATACTCGGAGAGCTTGGAACAGTCTTATTACAAGATATTCAAACACAGGAAATTATTCCGAAACCGCTTCAATATGCGTAAGAATCTCATGTAATCGCTTTGAAACAACCGGTCCTACCTTTCTCGCACCCACCTTGATCTCTGCCAATTCCTTACTCGGTTTTTCCATCACTGCTTTTAGCGTCCCGCATTCTGCTAGAATCGCTTCGGACATTTTTACAGATACTCCAGGGCACTGTGCAAGACAGGCAATGGCAAACTGTTTCGGATCGGCTGCATTTGCTTTTTTCTGTACATGAATCCCATCCGTAATCTTAATTAGCTCCGTTGTCCGCTGCAATATTTTTGGATCTTCTTTCCATTGTTCTATCAAGGTCTGTATAAGTTCCGCGGTTTCTTGAATTGATGCTGTTTGCATCACAGGAATCTGATAATGAAAGATCAGGCGATGAATAAATTTCAGAAGTGCTTTCTTTTGTAGACGACCGGTGGTCGAAGAAAGGGATCCTTCTAATACATACATCGGCTGTGTTTTGTGTTCTTGACAAAAGGCTAGAATTCTCGCACGTTGATCGCGGTATCGTCCGTCCAAGATCGAAGCCTCCAGATCGCGGATCGATTTGCGTTCAATCACCAACCCACCCTCCGCCATGCTACCCTCTTCCGTCACGCCGATCCAGATGTCTGCCACAGGCAGCGCACGAACCGTGATAGGATTTAATAGAGAAATTAACTCTCCTTCTCTTGTATCTACCCAAAACATACTATTCGTGGTATGGTATGTTTTGTTTATGTGCCTAAATAAATTATGCGATCTACCAAATAGACATGAGCCATCTTCAACTACGAGAAGGCGAATTAGAGAAACTAAATCGCCATTATCCAGATAAGGTTCCCGTCTTTGTTACCAAATCGACCCACGCAAAGGATTCGATACCCGATATTCGCAAACACAAGTTTTTGGTTCCTTCACAATTTACGATGGCAGAGTTGGTTATGACCATTCGCCGATGGTTGCTTCTGACCCCCGAACAGGCGATTTTCATATTTATTGGCGATGTATTACCTATGACCGGTGCTACGATTGGAGAACTTCATGCTCATAATAAGAGTCCTGACGGTGTGCTTCGTTTAACCTATGCATCTGAAAATACATTTGGTTAATTTTGATGCTTGCGATGACGACGGTTGAACTTCTTGATCGCATGCGACGATGAATTCATGTTTCCTATAAACTCGGGTAATCGCGCCTCGACCTTTGATTCATCTACTACTGGATTCGATACAACAGGCTCATCATCCGCAGGAATACTAATACGAAGATTACTAATGACCATTTCTTCCTCTATTTTTTTCGAAACTTCCACCTTCTCTACAACCTTCTCTACAACCTTCTCTACAACCTTCTCTGCCACACCCTTTACCTCCTCTACTACGCCCTTTATCACCTCTACATCTTCCTTATCTTCTGCAATAGGGGTCATCGGCATCTTCTCAACATGGTTCACAGCGTCCTGATTCACGACGGCCTCTCCCTTTCCACTCGACAACACTGGCTTTCCAGGCTCAATTTGAATCACCTTTCTAGATACAAACGGTATCGACAGATAGGTGCCCATCTCTATCTACTATCTACTTTATTCGGTTTAAGCTAACTATTTTTAGAATGTCATTATATGATAAAAATAGTATAACACACAGTGTATTATCACAATATGTAACGGAGTTAATCCCATTCAGGAATCGGGTACGTCGGCGCAAACATGCGATCCACACCAGGCGTCCACTGCTGACTCTCGTACCGACCATTACCCACACGCTGTCTCGGATTCAAAAATGGATTCATGCCCGCCGCCAGGTCGGAGGCCGTATAGGGCACTTCAATTGTTTCTTCACCTCGCATTGTCATTTGTTGACGGGTGTCATTTTTAACGTCATCTTCCCATACAATTTTCGGATTCTTCTCCTTTACTTCCGTCACTTCCCAAATATTATCCCCCTGCTTCGATTTATGAATGATAGGAATTAGACCCTTCTTATCATATACTTTGTCCAATAAGTTCTTCACATCATCAACCGAATAGGTAAGAAGGTCCTGGCTCGATTTGGGCTGATAGGTTTTCAGAATCTTGCGCTCCTCTTCATCGGGTGATGCAGCAACAGGTGATTCCGTGCCTTGTTGTGAATATGGAGCAGGTTTCGTGGCATACTGTGTATCCGATGTATATTTCACTTCATTTTCCTGAAAATACTGTGAACCAGGGCCCTGTATCGACCAATCAATCGGATACCGGGTCATTCCTTCATTGATCTGTTGTTGAGACGCCTCTCGGGATCCCTGATTTTGAAAGACGGCTGATATTTCATATTCATCAACAGGTTCCATTGGATATAGATTTTCCGGCAATGTCGTATTGGAACATGCTCCATTTGGATCCGTATTGGGTGAACCATCGGCGTGAAACCGATCTCCGCGATAATCGGACGGTGCATCTTCAAAATCTTCTAAATATTTACGACCTCGAACATACATGATAATGTATGCAAGCAGAGATAACAATAAAATGGTAGTTAACATTGAAATCTCCATTCTACCCCTATATCTTCCCTATATTAATAAAACAATGCCAAAGTAGAATGACCGCTCGAAATCCTAGACGCCAACCATACCGTAAGACTAAGAAACGAGGGAAAGAGGGCCGTAACAAGGCGTGGGGTCACCGTGAATCCACGGCGGGTCGAATTTTACCCCCGATTGATGTCACCTCCAAAAAAGGTATTGCACAATTATTAAAGCTTATCAGATTGGGGCCTTTTATCATTATATTAATCTATGCCGATTGGTGCGGACATTGCCATCTATTTATGCCCCACTTTGATCGAGCATCAAAAAATAGATACCGTTCCATTCAAGTGGCAAAGATCAATGAAAAGATGCTACCAAGTGTTAAAAAAGCCATGCAACAGTACAATCAATCTGCTGAGAATTTTGAGGAACTAGAAGGATATCCTAGCGTATATGTATTAGATAATGAGGGAAAAAAGCAGACGATGATTGAGCCCGTAAAAAGCACGGAGTCAATGACCCGTGTGATGAATGAATTAGGTAATGCGCCTCTTCTGCCTCCTACCGAAAGTGAAATGGAACAGCCAGTTAAGGTCCTTTCTCCTAGCAATCTTGCTACGTCTATTGGATCGATAAAGAAGCGAAGCAGTGTGCCAAAGATAACATCCATGAATTCCAGCGTAACTCCTGATTTTATTGTAGATGCCACATCAAACAGCGAGACAGAGAAGAGCACGAAAGCTAAAAGCGCCGCGGTCAATAACGCGGTCAATAACGCAGTCAATAACGTGCCAAAAAACGTAGTCAATAACGCAGTCAAAAACACAGCCAATAACGCAGTCAATAACGCAGTCAAAAACACAGCCAATAACGCAGTCAATAACGCAGTCAATAACGCGGTCAATAACGCAGCCAATAACGTAGTCATCAATGAGAACATGAATCGTGCCGTCAGTCAGGCCATGGCAAATGCAAATCTAGAAGATGATGTATCCGTTAAATCAGCGTCTGTCTCAATGCCAGCTGTATCGATGCCAGCTATCACAGTGCCCTCTACTCCTACAAAATCATCTACTCCAAAGGAAATGGAACAGCAAGCTGAAAAGCTCGCCTCATTTGAAATGCTGAAGGGTGCTACTTCTCGCCCTCCTATTATGATACCGCCCATGATGAACGATGATCTGGAGACCATTCGTAATCCAAAATCTATGATGGAGACAAGAGCAAGGTATGCGGCCCCTGCTGCAGGTGGAAGTTTGTATGCTGCTCTTTCTCAATCGGCCTATACCTTGGCGCCGCCCGCCGCCCTTCTCGCCACTGCCGCTCTTATGATGAAACGAAGAACGCGTAAAGTACGAAGAACGCATAAAGTACGAAGAACGCGTCGTCGCTCATAAAAATTGAACCAACATAGGGCAGAAACGAATTGGTACCCAGCCATGTCAAATCGTGATATTGTCTTTCATCTCTTAGATATCCAGGCGCGCGATATGCGCATTGAGTCCGAACAGGACGATACTGTTGAACTCGCCTATGAATCGAATTCCGATGAAGACGATGAATTCCAAACTCGCCGTAAAAAGAAGAAAACAACGTCCTTTACACAACAACGTGAGCTTGTTCTTCATTTGTTTGGTACAACGGACACGGGTCGTACTCTTCGATGTGATGTCACTGGTTTTCGTCCCACCTTATATCTTCGCCTCCCCGAAGAAAAAACCTCCCTTGCGGCTGATGCCATTCAACAATACATCAACCGTCAGGGCATTCCTATGGGTCAACTCAATATTACGCGCATCACTAAAAAAATCTTCTATGGCTTCACTGCCCAAACCTTCTATCCCTTTCTTCAAATTGATGTTCCCTCCCTCGGTCTCTTTCGCACCCTTCGAGGACTCTTCTTGGACGAAAATCTTAACTTTGCTACCAAACAGCCTCTGGATGGTGCATTGCGCGGAAAAAAGGTGGAAGTCTTTGAGGCGAATCTGGATCCCATGCTCCGCTTTCTCCACGTTCAAAACATTCAGCCCTGCGGCTGGGTATGTATCGTCAATGGCCTTTCCTCGGTATCCCAAGATTCCGATTCCGACTGGGTCATCGAATGCGATTATACTCAAATTGTGCCAACACAGGGGCCTCGCGTATCGGCTCCTTTCTTGACGGCTTCTTGGGATATTGAGTGCCTGTCCCTGACAGGCGACTTTCCTGTTGCCAAGAGAAGCTGGAGCAAGGCTGCGAAGGAGCTATTAAAACTTGCGAAATCAGCAGAAGACGTTGCTGATTTCGTCAGTCATAGCATTTGCACGGAAGATCGCGCTGCGGCATCATACAAAGGCATGACTCCGATTTATGCCACCTTTAAAAAAGGAAAGAGCCAAAGTCACGTGCATGATTCACTTACCAGCAGTCAAGAACAGATTCAAGAAGTACTTGAAATGGGTAATGGACAAGAGGCCATGGAACAGCTCCTTGGAAAAACATTGAATCGCCTGATGACCTTGATGGGTGATCCTGCTATTCAGATTGGAACGACGTTGACGCGCGGCTCGGTAGAGACCACGGAGCGTCATTTGTTTGTCTTTCCCGATTGTGCCGAGATTCCTGGCATCGTTGTTCACGCCTTTCCAACCGAAAAAGAGATGATTCTCGCATGGTTTGAATGGCTGATTGAGCGAAATCCAGACATTCTTATCGGATACAACGTCTTTGGTTTTGATGAATCCTATGTATGGGCTCGTGCCGAAGAGCTAGGTCTGATTAGAGAGAATTCCCCCATTCACGCCCTCAATCGTCTTGTCGAACTCTCAGGCGAAATGAAACTCGAAGAGAAGTTCTTGAGTTCCTCCGCGATGGGTGATAATCGCATGTATATTTGGACCACTCATGGTCGCCTCCAAATTGATTTGTTCCACTATATCAAGCGCAACAACGTGTTGCCTTCCTATAAATTGGACGAAGTCACCAAACATTTCATGTCTGGAAAACTAAAGAAACAATCCTACGATCCTGCGTCACAGATACTGCTTCTAGAAGTGGCAGGCGCCATTAAAGATGTTCGTGCCGGTCGCGCGATTACACTTCTCGATGATACAGGTGAAACCGTCTCACAAAAATTAACGATTCAGGAAGTCATTGGATCCACGCTCCGAATTTCGTGTTCGTTGGACGAAGATGCACTAATCGAAATGGAAGATGCGACAAAATGGGTCGTGGTAAAAGACGATGTCAGTCCACAAGATATCTTTCGACTTCATCGAGAAGGCGCAGAAGGCCGAGCAGTCGTCGGCAAGTACTGTCTTCAAGATTGTGACCTGGTCATTGATCTGTATAAGAAACTCGAAACCTTCAACAATTCTATGTCAATGGCCAATGTTTGTTCAGTGCCTGTCAGTTATATCTTTACACGCGGCCAAGGTATCAAGATTGAGTCGTTGATCTTCAAATATTGCCGTGAACGCAACATTGTTATTCCTGTATTGGCGAATCCGCGCGAAGGATCTTCTGATGATTCCTATGAGGGTGCCATTGTCTTGGACCCCCAGCCTGGCTTCTATTCCACCAGTCCGATTGGTGTATGTGACTTTGCGTCTCTTTATCCTTCCACCATCGTGAGCGAAAACATCAGTCACGACTCTCTTCTATGGGTAAAGGATTTTACCAATGAGGGTGAACTGATTACACATCAATGGGGCTCAGAAGTATATGATGAATGTGACGGATATGCCTTTACCGACATTGAATTCGACATCATTCGTCCTGACCCTGCCGATACTCGCAAGCACCCTCGTAAAATTAAATGTGGACGTCGCATCTGCCGCTTTGCTCAACCACTCGATGGAACCAAGTCAACCCTTCCACAGATTACGACGTGGCTTCTTACCGCTCGTTCCGCAAAAAAGAAAGAAATGAAAGCTGAGAAGGATCCTGAGCGATATGCCTTGCTGGACGCCGAGCAGCTGGCGTATAAGCTGACAGGTAATTCGCTGTATGGTCAGTTGGGTTCAGGTACATTTAAGATTCGTCTGCAAGCATTGGCGGCGTCCGTTACCGCCTATGGTCGTAAACAGATTCTCTTTGCCAAGGCTGCCATTGAGAGGTTTTACGGACCTGAAAGAAAATTAAAGAATTGCTCTGCAAATGTCATGTATGGTGACACGGATTCTCTATTTGTAGAGTTTAATGTAAGAGATCCTGAAACGGGTAAGAGACTCGAAGGGCGTGAGGCACGTCAGGCAACCATTGATATCACAGACGAAACAGGTCATTTCATTACCAAAACCTTGGCTGCGCCCCATGACTTTGAATTTGATAAGGCATTTGATCCCCTTCTTATGTTTTCGAAGAAACGATATGCCGGCAATATGTACGAAGAAAATGCGGACGATTACGTTCATAAGTACATGGGTATTGCACTAAAGCGACGAGATAATGCACCCATCGTCAAAACCATCTTTGGAGGTGCAATGAAGATGCTCTTGGATAAGAGAGATGTCATCGGTGCCTTTCAGTTTGTAAAAGAAAAATGTTTGGAGTTGGTTGATGGAAAGGTGAATCTGGGTCAACTTACCGTGACTAAATCGTTGCGTGCTGACTATGCGGATCCCGCTCGTATTGCCCATAAGGCGTTGGCGGACAGAATTACATTGAGAGACCCAGGAAATGCACCGGCGGCTGGGGATCGTATCGGTTATGTCTACATCAGTGCCAAGGCGGGTCAGGAGGCATCTAAACTACAGGGTGAGCGCATTGAAACCCCACAATTTATCAAAGAACATCAATTAATTCCTGATTATCGGCATTACATTGAACATCAGCTTCAGAATCCCATTTCACAGGCGTTTGGACTATTGCTAGAACAGATTCCTGGATTTCGAGCCGATATGATTCGAGGCTGTCCTACTGCTGCAGAGGATCTGGATAGGTATCTTGTCTTTCGAGAGGGAAAGGCGGCTGAATTACTGTTCTCTGAATGTCTGCAACGGTTTGAAAAAGCAAGTACACGACAGGCCATTACGACGATGTTTGGGGGGAATGTAGTTGTTACAAAACCATCTGTTAAAAAGGCATCAACCGCTGCACCAGCAGCAAAGCCAACCGTTTCGACTAGATCCGTCACCAAACAAACGACCATGAGTGGATTCTTGCTCGATTCCATGATTGTCGATGGAATTAAAAAGAAAGACCGAGCGAAAGCCGCTGCTAACAAGAAGGCTAAAGAGGAAAACGCAGCTAAAGAGGACTCTTAAAATAACATTTGACTAAGAATAGAAATGGGGAGTGCACCGTCTATACAACATTCTACTCCTCTCACCTTAACTCTTATTGATACGAAACAAGCCGCACAGCGGCTATTAGATCACGCAGAGAAGATCGATTTTTATTTGGATATCTGTCAACAAGACCCTATGAACAAATTGGCTAGACGTCGTCTTACCTATGCTGTTAATACCATCTCTCCTAAAGAATCGGTTCATTATCAAACCCTTCTCAACAACATGATCCCTCAACTTCCGATGCGTCTTCGAATGGATCTAGAAAATATATCGATTCTTCCGCTAATGCCGTCTTCTGATGGGGGAATGCCTCATACGCGTCCTCCTTCCTTGATTTGTTATCCTCAGCTCGGACAACTGACGTCGGTATCTACTATGATTCATGAATTGTGGCATGTTCATCAAAGAATATATAAGGATCTCTGGAAGCAGGTATTTGAAAAACTAGGGTGGAAGGAATGGACCGATCCTCTTCCCGCCTTTTTAGAAAAGAACCGTCGTATCAATCCCGATACCATTGATGCACCCTTGTGGGTCTATCAAGATACGTGGGTTCCTGTAACAGTATTTGAAGACATTGCGCTTCCTAATATTACTGAAGTACATATTTGGTTTTATAATATCAAGGAACACTATCATTTGAAGCAAATTCCTGTCAAACTGGGTCGCCATTTTCCTGATCTGCCACGAAACGCGTATGAACACCCACGCGAACTGACTGCGTATTTATTGGCGGAACCGCAACATCATCGCGACTCTCCTGCGCTGCATGATATTCTTTCCTTAGTTGGAAATCTGGCTTTACCTCCTTCTTTAATCACACGTTCTAGTAGTGAGAAACATGTGTCTCGAACATAGTCATTGCGCCGCATGGATTTCTCTCGAGTCGGTCGGAATCCCCCTACAGGGGTGTCTTCGATCCGCCGAATGGTTACGATCCATTCGAATTCCCTGTTATCAATCGGTTATGAATCCCTCCATCTATTTAGAACAACCGCGCGAAACACTCACTTGTTTAAAAACAGTATCACATGGTACATTTGGATACATCGATTTAGCATGTTATCATACTGCAAATGGTGATCGAGAGGTGTATATCAAACGCCCGATTCTTCCTGGAAAGAGTTTATTATATGAAGCATGCATGCAGAAATTGGTCGCGGAGAGTTTAGAAACCATTGGAATTCACAATGGGGCACCGCATGTACTGCGTATTTTTTCACTTCATGATCGATCTGTTGGATTTGCGATGGAACCGATTGAAGGAGCTTGTACCTTTAATCACTATTTGGATCATCTTCCTGATTCCTGTTTATCAAATGCGATCATCGACTGTCTTCTTCAGTTGAGTGCGATCTTATGGCATTTGAATCATCGTATAGGGATCAATCATCGTGATCTGACACCGAGTAATTTTTTGATCGTGGAACATCCGCCTCAGATCAAAATTCTAACGATCGAAAATGAGATCATTGATCTGACCTCCACACGATCATTGACTTTGATCGATTTTGGGTTTTCCTGTATTGGATCGATCACCACTCGTGTAGCAGAATTATCACTGAGTACGGTATATCCTGCTTCTGATCCGTGTCCAAAAGATGGGCGTGATCTCTATTTATTTTTGGGATTACTATATATTGAATACTATTCCCGTCTTCCTCTTCAGCTGCGAGAGCTAGTTGAATCATGGTTGCAAGAACCTGGATCGAATTTATGTCGATTTATGCGTCGAGATAAAGAGTCTTCTAAAAAATGGTTATATTTCATGGCTGGAAATGATAGTATTAAGCGATTTCACTCAAGTCCTGTGCGGATCGTCGCTGATCTACAGAAATTTTTATAGTCTAAAGACTTGTCATCTATCTTATGTAAAGACAGCATGGCATTTGTGCAAGCAATGAACTCTACCAAAAAGGGTGTAAACGGTGCCGATGTCTACACAGAGACGGGTGTAGGCGATGAGCGTGTAACCCTGTTCACCATGCTGAATCGCGGACTAGAGGAGACGTATATTCGCAAAACCGTGGCGAACATTGCTGAGAGAAATTCTGATGAGGAGATTCGCGATCTGTTTGTGATGGCGTTTCAGACACGCGATGTACGTGGCGGGAAAGGTGAGAAGAAACTGTTCTATCAATTTCTCACCACCCTTTATCAGTTTTTCCCATTTCTGGCGGTGCGTATGTTGGTATTGGTACCCGAGTACGGTTGTTGGCGTGATATGTGGGAGCTTTGGCTGGCGAATCCTAAGTGGAAGTCGGATATTTTGAATATCGTCAAGACTCAGTTCATGAGCGATTTGGCGAAGGCGGGTTCAGGCGATACTAAATCCATGTCTCTTCTTGCAAAGTGGTTGCCGCGCGAGAAGTCCAAGGCATATACTGGTCTTGCATACTATATTTCGAACGCACTATATTCTGATAATATTTCTGAGCGAAGAAAGTTGATTCGCTATCGTAAGGAGACCAGTTTTATGAATGCCGCGCTCAAGACTGTTGAAGTGGACATGTGCAGTCATCGCTGGCGCAAGATTCAGCCAGAGGCCGTTCCTGGTCGTTGTTTGAAGCTTCACGATACAGCATTCTTGAATGAAAAGAAAAATGGCGATCTACGTTATCCAGATGATTCGGATCGTATGAAGTGTCGCACTCACTTTCGAGATTTTGTGAAGGATTTGTCTTCTGGTAAGAAGACGGCGCATGGCGCGAACGTCGTGCTTCCACATGAGCTAGTTCTAAAGGCACAGGATCCGTCGGTCGGTTGGGATCAGCAAGTCATCAACCAGGCACAATGGGAGTCCATTCGCAAGGAGACGTTGAAACAGGGCGGACTTGGTAAATCATTGGCAATGTGTGATTTCAGTGGAAGCATGGCGGGTATTCCTCTTCAGATTTCGTTGGCGCTAGGTGTTCTTATTTCTGAGTGCACCCACCCATCATTTAAGGATCATATTCTGACCTTTGATTCGACGCCGCGATGGCATTCGTTTTCGGGACAGACGATGTTGAAATCTAAGTTGGAGTCTGTTCGTGGCTGGGGTCAAGGTCTTAGTACCAACTTCTATATGGCATGCCGTCTCATTATGGAGCGCATGATTCAATGGCGCGTACCAGTGAATGAGGCGCCAGAGGATTTGATCGTGATCACGGACATGGGGTTTGACGATGCGGCTGATACTCACTCGCGTTCCAGTTCATCGCGTCACTCCGCATGGGAGACACAGTTGATGCGTATCCGTCGCGAGTTTCATGAAGCAGGTGAGCGTGTATGGGGCAAGGGTAACGGGTGGAAGGCTCCGCGAATTGTTATTTGGAACGTGCGTGCCGCATTTAAGGATTTTCATGCAAAGGCGGATCAAGAAGGTGTTGTTCAACTCTCAGGGTGGAGTCCAAGCATTCTGAAAGCACTTCAGACAGGTGGTGTTCAGGTTCAAACACCCTACCAGGGTATGCGCCAGATTCTGGACGATGAGCGATACGACGCAGTTCGCGCACTACTATCGGCTTAAAGGCGTTTTTCTATCCTATCCATAGGAAGGCGATTCCTCTTTCTATACCGTATTCCGGCAGCAATTCCCTCTATTGACGTTGAAATCAAACCAAAATGGAATACAGTTAAGTATAGAAGCGCGTGTATTCATACAGCAATCTCTTTATCGATTTTTACTCGAAAAGGTGAATACAGAAGATAAGCGGTGTATCATGGGGCACATTTGGCGCAAATGTGTGTGAAAAGATTGGTACGAAAGTATCATGGGGCACATTTAAACCAAATGTGTGTGAAAAGATTGATATACCGCATATCATGGGAAATAGTGGGGTGTATTCGTACAGCAAATCTTATTAGATATATGCTTATCATACAACGAATACAGTATTGAGGAATGCCGTGAGCCAGGTATTTATGACAGCAATTCATGACAACAATGAATTAATAAGTATTCTCTCTAACCATTTTGTATGCAGGACATACATAACAGCGATTGAGAAGAAAAGATCTGATTCATTCAAGTAAACGTGGTAGAAGGCATATGCCTTCCGCGTATCCGATATCGGCACAAGACGGCAAGACGGTGACACAAGACGGTAAGACGACGGCACAAGACGACGGCACAAGACGGCAAGACGGCAAGACGACGGTAGCGCGCATAAAGGTACGACTCGAGTTTTTTTGGGATTTTTTATGTTTGAGTACTCATTCTCTTTTGTTTTTTCGCAGGCACAATGTATCCCTGCAGCAATATAAAAAAAATATATATGACGATATATATTTTAAATGGGATACAGATTTTCCAAGAACCTATACGGTTTTATTCAATTAGAATAAAGATTTGCTTCTACGGATCGTTAGGATTACCAAATTATTAAAAAACGGGCCTATCGCATAATATCCGCTGGGAAGATCCCACATTAAAGAAGACACTTGAATCTATTCGTTGGTAGAATGAAACACTATTTTTCGCGTATTCTTTGTAAGAGTAGATGAAAAATATGAAGATAGAATAGAAGATGTCTAATTACAATATAACAACAAATAAAAAAATGGGATTTGTAAATGGTAGTCTTACCATTCCTAACCACCTACAACATATAGAAAATAATATACGTAATGGAAAATTACATATGAATAATAATTCAGATATTCTTGGTGATAAAATAATTTCAAAATCTTTAATACTAAACGGAGCAGAATATTCTATTCCTTTTTATCAATTAATTGATGATAGTCATGCACGCCACATGTTATCAAATAACGATAACTCTACTCTTCTTTTTACAACAGATGCTGAACAGCGTGACTTTATCGTACATAAATATGAAAATGGCGAATATTCAAACTTTCGCTTTGATGACTTTGAGCTTGATGAACACCCAGAGGATTTTAACGAATTTATTCCTGAATCATTTACGATTTATGGTAAAGATGGTGATTTTGATGGTGGGCGCCGCAAGCGACGTAACAAGCGTACCCATAAAAAGCGTCACAATAAACGCACGCACAAAAAGCGCCATAATAAACGTACTCGTCGTAACTAAAAACGTGTTCCCTCTTCTATTTTTATTCTAGTATTCTACAATAAACATGGACGAAGAAAAAACCGTTTCCATTGCTGTTCAACAAGGTCAGCGACGTCGTATTATGAAAGGCATGGCCTATGATATTGAAGAAAAACACGGATACATTTATCTCGTACGTACCCGTGAATTTAAATTACTCAATCACCCCATCTATAAAGTCGGTCGTACCTCTCAGTGTCCCGACACACGCATCAACCGTCTTCACAAATATACGAAAGGCTCCGAAATCCATCTCCTTCTCCAATGTCACGCCGATGATGTCGGTTTAATTGAAAAAGAGATCCTTGCTCATTTCTGTCAACAATGGAATCCTGGTCCAGACGGCTCTGAAGATTTCATTATTCCAACCCGACGTGAATTATTGAACGCCAAACAGTCTATTATTCGGATTATTCAGACATATGAGGAAAAACGACTTTAAAGTGTAACCGCCCGTGCCAAATTGTTCTGGTAATCCTCAATCGTCTTCTCCGCCTCCATCACATAATGGCCATTCAATCCGCCCATTCGACTCACCTCATTTCGAGCATATCGGCGGCGGCGTTTATCTACAATATACTCCTGACCCAACATATCATAATGCTTTAACAAATATGTTTTTTGACTAAATACCACGCGACCCTGTGGAAACGATCGATGTGCTCCATACCAAAATTCCATGCTATGAATATCCGGATACTTGAAACAGATATTCTTTGACATTTCATTGCTATACACACCTTTCTTAATCGCAAACAAATCAATATCTTGATAATCCGTTGTCTTGCTCTCTCCAATCATATTGAAACCCTGCGTGGTAATGATCGTTACCCCCTTCTTATCCTCCTCGTCCAATTCTTCCTGTGTAATATCCAGCCACTCGTCCATGTCACACATGATCACCCAGTCATTCGTTACATAATGTTTCCAGAAATGGTTTCGTAGCCAGATCAATAGTTTTTCATCTTGTTGGCCTTTTGAATCGTACGGAATGACACGGCACCCTGCCTCTTCTGCAATGGCGACTGAACGATCCGTGCTATAATTATCAAAAATCGAAATAACTGCATTAGGGAAGCGACTACGATAATGCTTCAATGTATGCGGTAACATTAATTCTTCGTTAAAACATAATAAAAAGATATGAATCGGCATCTCTTTTTATTACGGTTCATATAAACTTTAAACTGCTTAAATAAAAATTATGAAAAAGTAACTAATGAGGGTTGTTGTTGCAAGATATCACGAGAATATTGATTGGGCGGATGGTCTAGACAATTGCATCATTTATAATAAAGGAAAAAATACACCTTCTAGTCGACACCCTGTTGTATCCTTGACTAATGTTGGACGCGAAGGACATACGTACTTAAATCATATTATCGAGAACTATGACCGGCTTGACGATTATACTTGTTTTCTACAAGGATTTCCATTCGATCATACACCCCTACTAGAACAAGAATTAAAACATTTTAAAGGTGCACCCTTTACGGTTCTTTCCCAGCATGTTCATGCTATTAATCTCTGTTATGATCCAACCGATTTTAGTCTTCATTCCTTATTGACAGCAACCTATGAAAAAGTGTTTGGACAAGCGAAAGGCAATCACGAGTTCACGTTTGGTGCCGGCGCACAATTTATTGTATCACGCGATACGATCTTGTCTCGACCCCGTGCCTTTTATGAAAATATTCGATGTCTCTTAGAAACCTGTGTTAACCCCCCTGAAGGGTTTGCCTTGGAACGATTTTGGACTATGATTTTTACTCATACAGAATAATTTTCTACCTGTATATTATAACATGGAGAGAGGGTTGATTATGTTACTGCATTCTGTAGTAATTGGATTTGTGCTATATTTTGTTATGATCGTCGTATTGGGCCAGCAACATAACGTCGCTGAAAATCGCAGTATTTTAATCGCATCGTGCGTGTTGATCTATATGATATTATTTGGACATGGCTTACCAACTGCAATGAATCGATTTGTCTAATGTATTCTATATCACATACATCTGTGATAAATATCGATCACATTCTTCTAATGCATTAAGAATGGCGGCGTCCATGTTATAATACTTGTAATTAGCCAATCGTCCCACAAAATAAATACCCTTTTTCTCATCTTCTTCTGCCAATTTTTTATATTTATCATATATTTCTTTGTTTCGTGCAGTTGGTACAGGGTAATAGGGGTCGCCATCAGCTACGGTATATTCTCGTACGATCGTTGTCTTTCCAGGAACGTCCTGGTTCAAAAAATGCTTATATTCTACAATCCGTGTAAACGGTTCCGTCGAAGAAGGATAATTCACGACGGAATTGGGCTGAAACTGATCGATCTCCATGTACTCTGTTTCAAAATTGATCGATCGATATTCTAGTTTTGGATAGCCTTGATCGGCATAAAATAGATCGATCGGGCCGGTATAAAAAATCGTATCGTAGATCGATCTCATTCGATCATGATATTCTGTTGAAAGCGAGATCGAAATAAGTGGGTGATCGATCATACTTTGTACCATCTCTGTATATCCATGTTTGGGTAAGGCTTGGAATTTATCCGAAAAATAACCGTCTTGATCATCCGTTCGAACAGGAATGCGCTCCAATACACTTCGATCTAGTTCACTCGGATCTTTCGCCCATTGTTTATAGGTATAATCCCTAAAAATCTTCTGATACAAGTCCGATCCGACTCGATGTAACGCCACCTCTTCACTATTTTTGGGATCGGTACATGGAACTGTATTTTCTTTGAGCCATTGTTTCATATCCTCTTCTGTTTCAAGTTTCGTACCGCATAACGTATTTACCGTGGTTCGATTGACAGGAATAGGAAAATAGGTATCCTCGATTCGACCGATCACTTTATGATACCATGGTGTCCATTCCGCAAATCGATTCACGAAGGCCCATACTCGTTCTGAATTTGTATGAAAAAGATGAGCGCCATATCGGCTGACACGAATACCATTTTTATCAATTTCATCATAACAATTTCCTGCAATGTGATCTCTGCGTTCAATAATATGAACGGAGAAGCCTCGTTCCGCAAAGGTTCGGGCGATGGTACAACCGGATAGGCCTGCACCTACCACGAGAACCTTCATCTACGAACATGGTGTAAAGTTATTTAATTATTTTATACTCGGCATTACCACCTTTTAGTCGGTGTTACCGCCTTTTAGTCGGTGGAAAGCCTTTTAGTCGGCATTACTGCCTTAGGCCTTGGATCGCCAATGTGCATTGCATACATTGCAAATATACAGGAATTTCAAGTTCACTGCATCATATTTCAAGTAAATGACGTCTTTCTCCTTATTCGCTACATTCGACTCACATTCACCATTCGGACACTTGATCGTATTGACATGCGGTAGTGTCGGATCTTTTTTCGTAAATTCATTCATCAAGATTTTATATCCCTCTGAGGTTTTCTCTTTTAAGTCCAGTTCCAGAATCAATCCACCTTTTTGGTCCTCCTCCTGATATCCACAGTTGCGGCAGATTCGTCGGAGCGTCTTGTCGTTCTGGTCCAAATACAAATAGTATCGACAGGTTGGGCAAAAGTCAGTCTCCTTCATGGTCTTCCTATTCTTTATCACGTGGATTTAAATCAATTTTTATGATTGCGTTTACGAAGTGATCTGCGCTTTCTGGTTTTTCTACGACCGCCTTGTAGTTGACATGTAAAATTTCCATCATAGCTACGTATTATTTGATAATTCTCAGATACATTTTTTCTTATTTCATCATTATTTATTGCATTGAAAATAAACATAACGACTGTATTTCCGATTGGTAACCGTTCTACACCATTTTTAATTTCTTTAAAGCTATCATATAATCCAACCAACTCTAATAATTTTTTATAACAAGAAAATAATGAATCTCCAGATACGATATATCGATATCCAGGAAATCCGAATTTATTTTCCCAAACCGTAAGAAAATTCCTTATTTTTTCATTATTATCAGGAATATATTCCATTAATGCATAATGTAGAAGTTTCCATATAAAAAACTTGTAATGATCTACACCTTCCGATACAGTATATTTTTTATTTAATATTAAGTAATATGTGGTAGCCAATGCATTTTGATAAATATTGTCTGATTGATCGATAAATCCGAATTTCTCTTTTCCATATAACATTGTTTGTAATATATCGGTAAAGCTTGGATTATCATTTACACGATGTAATAATTCTAGCACGAGACGAAAATCATTTATCTCTGTTTCAGGACGTTGATCCCTAATCGCATCATTGTATCGTTGTTGTGCTTTTGTAATACGTTCACTTCGCTGTTTATAGCGCATGTAATTAGTCGTATTAGGTTTATTATAAGGCTTTTTTTGGGTGTTACTAGTAATAGACTTATACTTCGGCATTCTATTCTTTCATAACATATTTCCGCCGTTTTTTTCGCCGATAAAAATTGATGGCTAAAAAAAGGGATGGTAAGTCGTACCACAATGCCTCCAACTCTTGTTGATAACGTATTGGAGACTCCGCTCGGCAATTTCCTTGACAAGCACCGTGTCACTGAAAAAGGCGATGCATGTTCCTTTACGGGTATGGGGCTGATGAAGGGCAAATTTATGGTAAAAGACGAAGAATACCCACAATTTCTTGACTTACTCCATGAATATCTATTTACACAACAACGCCGTCCGATCAATCTAGTGGAGCAACGTCGATGTGATTCGATGACACCTATTCTCATTGATTTGGACTTCAAGTATCCAGCCGAACGTGCCATTCAGCGACAATTTGATATCGACAACATTCATCAGTTTGTTCAAGCATACGTCGAAAACATTACTACATTCTACAATCTGGAAGGTTCCAAACCCCTTCGCTTCTTTATCACGCTTCGTCCTGCGCCGTATGAGGACAAAAAAGCGCTTCAACGCTCCATCAAAGATGGTGTGCACATTCAATGCCCTGACTTGATTCTTAATTCTGAACATCAACAAGTACTACGCCATCGTTCCTTGGAGCGATTTAATCTTACGAATACCTTTAAACAGACAGGATACATCAATGCCGAAAAAGACATCTTTGATGAAGCGATTGTGAAAAAGAACGGCTGGTTCTTCTATGGCGAATCTAAGCCAGACATTCCTGCCTATCATCTCACTTCCGTCTATGTCTACGACCCCGCACAGGGTCGTTTCTATGAAGAGAATACTGACGACTATTCCTCCCGTCAGCTATTGGAACTCTTGTCCATTCGTTACAACCTTCGCGTTGACCCCATCACCTTCCGAGACAACTCTCAAGAGGAATGGAAGGGGCGGTTGGATTACTGCACAGGAAAGCGAGCCGCCGCCTCGAGTCCAACCTTGAAGGCCGAAGAGAGTAAAGAGGAAACCATGATTCCTATCATTCAACTCTCTTCTTCCAATGTCCATGAACAACTCGAAAAGGACAAACTAGAAACAATCAAGAATCTGGTTCGTGAATGTCTCTCTCCGGCTCGCGCAGGGCCCTATAAGGAATGGATGGAGGTTGGCTGGTGTCTCCATCAGATTGATCCGTCCAATGAGTCTTTTGAATTATGGATGGAATTCAGCAAGAAATCACCTAAATTTAACGAAGGTGACGTTTCCACTCATCGCCGCGAATGGGTGAAAATGAGCCGCACGCAACACGAACACCCCCTTACCGAGCGCTCTCTTCACCAGTGGGCCAAGGACGATAACCCCAAGAAATACCGTCAAATCATGAATACTAGCTTTGTGAACTTTGTGGAGCGTGAAGTGGACGTAACGCATACACACGTGGCCCGTCTCATGAAATTGATGTATAAGAACGAGTACTGTGCATCTGTAGATTCAAAGAAAGTTGAGTGGTATCACTTTACCGGTGTTTATTGGAAGAAACTTCAACAAGGTATCGAACTTCGCAACAAAATGACCACCGAAGTGGCTCAAGTCATTTCCGATACACGTAGCAAGATTCGCAATCATTTGATGGCGTCAGGCGCGGACGAGCGAGAAACCACCTGGGAACAAACACGTGTCAAGAAACTGTTTGAAGCTGAGAAGTCTCTCTATCAGTCCGGATTCAAGGATTCCGTTATGAAAGATTGTATCGGCATCTTCTACGAAGAGGAATTCTCACAGAAGTTGAACTCCAATCAGTATCTTATCGGATTCAATAATGGCGTTATTGATCTTCATGCACCGCACACCAATGCAGAAGGAAAAAGCGAATTTACCGTCCGTTTTCGAAAGGCCGAACCGTCTGATTTCGTTACCTTCCTCGCCGGCCGATATGCCACCAAGAATTGTGATCCCATTGATTACGTGGAGTACAATCCTAATGACCCTGAACAGGCACCGATTCATGCCCAAATTGACGATTTTATGAAGAAAGTATTTCCTCGCGAGGAGCTCCGCGCCTACATGTGGCGTAAGTTGTCATCATGCCTAGAAGGAGCTAACAAGGAACAGACATATGAAACCTGGATTGGTGTAGGAGGTAACGGTAAATCGAAACTGGTCGACCTGATGTCGATGGCACTCGGCGATTATTCCTCGTCGCTTCAATCCACTGCCATGACGCGAAAGCGCCCTGATTCTGGTGCCGCGAATCCTGATATCATGGCCATTCGAAACAAGCGATTCATTTACATGGCCGAGCCTGATGACCGTGAGCCACTCAATACCTCTCGCATGAAGCAGTTCACTGGCGAAGATGATGTAGAGGCACGCGGCCTCTTTGAGGACCAGACAAAGTTCAAAATCACAGGCAAAATCTTCATGTTGTGTAACGCCTTCCCTGCCATCAATACCATGGATCGAGGTACCTGGCGCCGTGTTCGTGCCGTTCCATTCGAGTCGAAATTCGTAGACCCAGGCGTAGAAGACGTGAAACCACAGGAACACATTTATCCGCGCGACAATGAGCTCGATATCAAGATGCGAAACTGGCGTACCCTCTTCATGTCTCGTTTGGTACATGTGTACAAGACAGAGTACTTGCATCACGGCCTTGGAAAGATTCCTGCCATTGTAACACAGGAGTCCAGCAAGTATCAGGAGTCGTTTGATTCGGTTGCCAAGTTCATGAATGCTCGTATTCGTGAAGTCAAAAAAGGCGGTTACGAATCTAAAATCAAGGATATCTTCCGTGTCTATAAAAATTGGTACGAGTCCGTAGGAGGCGGTATGGGTCGTAAACTCAATCAGACAGATTTGTATAAACGGTTGTGTGATAAAGGGCAGGGCGAGCCCTCTGATAAAGCCACATTCAAACAGATGCGTCTATTTGAAGATGATATTGATATCGAAGAATACGACCGTTCCTTGCTAGAGGGAGAAACAGCATAATACACCTAAAAACATATATCTATTTTTAATTAAGATGAATCATGATCCTTCAGAAAAAATACGGGACGATATGCGATCGAAAGATGATTCTTTTGAATGGGCATTTCTTTCTATACGAACTCCTTATATGCGAAATATCATAACCAATGAACCGAATCATATCGTATTTGATGGTTATTTTTATTTAGAAGATGAAACGATGCCAGTGGAACATATCATTCGTAAAAAAAGCGGTGATTACCACATTGAAATCTATGAAAAGAAAACACTAGATGATACCACACAGAGTTCCTATGATGAGGAATTTGGTGCATATATCAGTTTCTTCTCCACCGCCATCATTGATCTACGATACCGAATTCTAAAGAAAATCAAATCCCGCGAAGAATATGTTCAGATCGTCGAACACATGATGGCGGCAGAGAAGAGTATAGAGCAGCGTGATCGAATATTTCGTAAAGAAAGGGAAGACCGTGAAATGATGGCATATTTAGAAGAGGCTAACAAAAATAATAAAGAAGAGCAGCCGAAATCAATGTAAGCATCAGACTATAAAACAGTCCACGAATCAATGCGCTTGCAAACGTATCGGTAGAAAGGGCAACGTATGTATGCAAGCCAATGATAAGCATAAATAAATAAGAAATGGATAGAATAAGCAGCGAGTAATCTTCGAGAACATGATATGATTTGGTAGGAATGGTTTCAGGCAAGGTATTACGTACATCCGTAAAATCACGATCAGATCGGCGAATAATGGCTTCTTGTTCTTTGATTTTGTCTTTTAATCCAGATTTACGGGCATTTAATTCAGCGGTGCGGTTATCCACTTCAGAGGTTACTGCTACATGACCATAGGGGCCATACATCGAATTTCCCACAGTAAGCGAATTAGATATATTATCTTTTAATTTATTAATATCCGTTGTAAAATCAGTAATGGTCGTTGCTAAATCGGTCGACGGCATACTCTATTGGTTGTATCATGTTTTTTATCATTGATAGAAAACATGATTTGATAGAAACAAACTTACTGTCCATATCCTTGCGCCATATTGGCCAGACCTTGTGATGCACTCGCCACGCCTTGTGATACGCCCGCCATTCCTGTCTGAATATTATCTTGAGCTGCATTCAGATCCGTATTCAGATTTTGACAATCAGGAACCTTTCCGTATTTTCCTTCAAAGATCTTCTTGTTCCAGAATCTCCTGTTTCTCAAGTTATCGGTATAATAGGCACGATTCGCTACAATCAACGAAAAAATAAGTAACAACAGTACAGTAATTCCTACCCATAAGGCACCGTTGATCATTCCAATGCGCCATAGACCCGTAATCAACAATAAGCCCGATAACATGATAAAAAGTGTGGAATAGACAAACAAGGTATCTTTCTTGTTGTTCACCGTCCATTCATTCATTTCAGTCTTGCGACTGGCGGTATGGTTATCTTCCACCACTGCATCGGCACTATTCTTTTGATTATTGTAGATTTGTTCTTGTATGGTAGCCAAATCTTTCGTGCGTTTATTATACAAGAGAACCGAATCTTGGACCTTTCCTGCTCGATTTAAATCTCCGTAGACCTTGGAAAACGTATCCTCCTTTTGTTTTATAATATCGCGATATACTTTGGATTGTTGAGCCTGAATAAATGAATTCACTTGTCCCGCACTTTGTAGCGAAGAAATCGCAGATGCCAGTTCTACGTCTTGATAGAGATTGGCATATGCAATGACTTGATCAATCGGTGTAGGCATTTCTAATATGAAAGTACATTTTCATTACATCATGCATCTCCTGCCGCTTTATATACATAAATGAGCAGACCTATCGTAACTACATTCAAAAAAGAGTAAAGATTCAACAAATTGTTTGTGTGTCTGGCCTTCTCTTCCGTATATTTCACCATTTGCTTTTTGAGTTTCATTGCCGCTTCATTCGAAGAAATGATTCGATTCTGATTATCCAGCTTCTGTTGCTTATGTTGAATCTCACGGTTATACTGTGTAATTTCATTGTCTACATCGGACGATGTCGTTAACATGGTTCCAACCATCGCATTAATGATCTGTGTCAAATCATTCAGTTTCTTATTAAACCCTTGTGTCATCGCAAGATAGGTATTAATCGTGTCTTTATTGGCCTGAGTACTATTCTCATATCCACGGCCGACTGCGGTAAAGAGTTGTGACAATGCATACTTATAACGAGACTCATAATAGCAATACTCCGCTTTAACATTTTTCAAAAATGTTTTTTGTTTCTCCAAATACGCATCAGGATTTGAAGAACTTGGAGTAGGAATCACACGTGAATTCAGGAGATTTGTCATGATGCTGGAAACAACCGTATCTTTTAACATACCTGTAGCCTCTCGATCCGAATTTCCATTCGACGTACTCGGCAGCAATGCAGGAGATGCCGAATAGGGTGCCGTTAACTCCGATTGTGTAAAACTAATTTGTGTGGTACAGAGCGGCATTCTACTACTTCTATGATTTATTTACCAATGACTCCTCCCACTTTTAACGATAAGACGACAATGACAATGATCATACAAACCAATAGCGAAATTAACACGGTTCTATTGAGAAGAAGGTCCGATAATGTCGCTTCCATTCCATATGTTGAACCCATATCGATTCCCATGGGGGGTAACACCATTTTATAGATCACAAGTCCTACGCCGATAAAAATTACAGAAAGAGCCCATAGAAATGGAATCATTCCCTTTCGAACCGGTCGATCCAACAAAAAAAGTTGATGTGAATTGATATCGGTATCGCGAGACCGGAGCAATTCATCTCGTGCCAATGCAGTGTCTACCTCCACTTGAAGCTCTTTACTGCGTTTTTCTAAGTTATTGATTTGTGTCTGTAGCGATCCATTTGTGGTCAAGGCACCCGTTAGATCGTTATTTTGTGCGTCTGTCTTCAACGCTGTTATAATTTGGTCATTGAGCGTTGCATAATTATTTTTAACTGTTTGCAATTGCTGACTAAATGTAGCGATCGTATTATAATCGGTATCAGCTTTTGTAGTAATATATCGATTCACTGCAGCATTTAACTGTGATACCTTACTACTTACGTTACTACTTGAATTGAGAGTATCAAATTGAGCCTGAAATCCGGCTTTTTGTGTATTCCACGTCGTACTCATGGATTCTCCTATTGTTAGTGAATGTATTAGGGGGCACATACACGATACATAATAGATTGCCCTGAAGAGGCACTGGGACGAGTAATCTTGATGATATCGCCAGGTATCGCTCCAATGCAACGAGCAATGGGATCCAAATGGAACTTAATCTCAGGAAACTTTGATTTGGCCGTAATGTACATCGATGCCATTAGTTCTTTGTGATCCTTTTCAGGTACAATCTCATGCTTCGGTACAAGAACATGTTTCAATGGATTCACTACTAGCATATCGATGCAGAAGAAGGAGACACGTAGTTTGCGTCGGACCTTCTCCCCAGTTTGATTGGGTTCTTCCTTTAGCTTCATGTATTGTTTGAGAGCACACAGATGATGAGTATTGATCACATGCGTATCAATCATCACAACTACTTCTACATTCTCCGAATCAGCATCGGCGATATCATCGAAGAAGGTTTCTAGTTTCGGACGTGTAACATTTGCATATCGAACATCACATTTTTTCGTAGCATCACCTTTCTTGGACGCTGTGAAATTAAGAGCAGCAAGAGAAGAGGCTGCTGCAGCAGCGGTCGCCTCCGCCGGGGAAAATTTACGATAGATGTCCACATCATATCCACGCGCTTCCAGGATATCTAGAAGGGTCATTCGACTTCGGTAAATATTATCAATTAAGACGAAGCTGTCGTTCATTTTACTAATAGTGATCTCAGGTTTAATCTTATCTTTTTGCGCAACCTCGGGTTTAGGCTCAGATTGTACTACAGGAAGAGTCTCTACTTTCGTAACAGGCACTTCTATAATCGGCGCTTCCACCTCTTGTGCTACGGTACCCGCATCATCGGGGCTTTTAAACAATCTCAGACATGACTCTTTCTTCTGAATCTCATTGATACGTCCTTGCTGTGACGGAATCTTTGGCTGCCATTGTGCTACGTCCAGCTCTTCATAGTGTTCCTTCAACCACTGGTATACAAATTCTGCCTTATTCTTCTGCAATACCTTATACAGATTGATTTCGTGATTTTCCACATCTTCATCAATGGAGATGACGCGCCCGTCCTTCATCACAAAGTTTCGATCCGCATAATCTGAAATACCAAGAACATAACGGAACAACAGTGCATGAACGTAATCAATCATCTCTTGCTTTGTCAATTGTCGCGCCTTGTAGTCGAAATGAAAGGGTATTTTTTCCCAATCCACCACATCGGTAAGAGGCCATAGTGTACTCTTTCGTTGTGTAATACGCAGCTGATTCTCTGCAATATAGGAATCAAAGACTAAGAAGAATGCTGGTCGATTTCGATCGATCTTATTTCTTGCACCAAGTGGAACGCCCTCTGGCCACCGATCGGGCATCAATTGCGTAACTTCAAATCGGTTATACAGAAGATTATACTTTTTCTTCCATTCCGTATTGGATACAAGAATATCAATCTCCTTTCGAGTAGAATAGGGTCCTTTCACAACAACCAGCTTTCCAGAAGGATCCTTTGCAAAGTAGACATCCATCTTTGTTCCCATAGTCGTCAATTGCGTTCGAACCACAAAGGTATAGGCATCTGACTCCTTTTGGGGCAAATCGTCGACCTTTTCTTCTGGATTTGCAACTGGTTTTGCTACTTTAGGACCTCGCTTCTTTGGAACGACTACTACTGCAGGTGCTACTGTAGGTGCTAGAGAGACCGATGACTCTGTAAGAATCGGAACACCCTCTTCAAACCGTTTACCGTCCTCATAGAACTGCTTCCACAATGGATTCACAAAGTCTGCCTGATTCTCTACCAGTGAACCACGTAGTGCAAACTCAACAAGGCCCTTTCCACGTCCCTTTGCCGTGTGTTTATCCAATACAAAATCATCGACTTCAATCTTTTCACCTGCTCGGTTCTTATCCCAATTCATCGAATATCCTCCTACAACAGGAAGTGTCCCTTGTGATACCACACCCATATGATGTAGCAAAGGAACAAGCCAGCACATGAAACCCTCCGCAAGTGCTCCAATATGTCCCTTATACCATGAAATAAAGGTTTCAATATAAGGAACACTTTCCTTTGTCATTTCCTGAAAGAGATAGAATACTGGCTGAGAACGTCCAAAGATTTTTGTTTTTAGTTTCTCTTCGGATAGACCAATCTGGAAGCCATAATAGACTGCCAGAATGTTCTTTTCTTTCAAATACTTTGTAAACATCTTGCAATGATACTCAAATGGCTCGTCCGTTCGTTCTTGTTCGTTTTTTTCGATTTGTGACCAGATGGGCATCATACTAGGATACGATTCGCGAATCGGTTTGTACTTTAGATTAAACACGGCACGAATATGAGAACACACTCGTGCCTTGGTTGATGCGCCCAGTTGAATCACTACTTCTGAAAGGAGACGCTCTTCCTTCTCCTTAGAACGTTCCGCGCCCTTTTCTCTCTCCAGAAAGATCTCCTTCATTTTTTGATCGATGTTTTGTAACATCGACAGATTTTCCACGTCCTCCATAAAGATCACCATCAGTCGGTGAAGAAAGTTCGTACGAATCCCCTCTCCCTTCTCTGGTTCTTCTTTGAACAAATCAAGCTCGCCTGCACAATACAGTGCCTTCTCAATCATTCCGCGCCGAATGTACTTTTGAAGTCCTGACTTCATCACATCTGCAGGATAACCGTTCCAGGTGACTTGATTGCGAAATTTCGTGGAAAGTTGAGACGTCATCGTTACTGGTCCAACCAGGTGTTCAACTCATCAATTTTATTAGACAAGATTACTCTAGTTTGGTAATGTTAATCATCTGTGATTTTCCTCCCATGGAAGGTGCATCAGAAGGCATGACCGATGAAAAAGTAGGAGCTGCACCCATTTGTGGATATCGGCGAATGCGACGCACACCTGCGCTCTGCTCTAGACCCATTTGTGCCATGGCAGATAAATCGGTTGCAACCGCGATGACGGGCCCCATTCCTGGTATCGGGGTAGAAAGTACACCATCTCCTTGTATAAATCGTGGAAGTGCACCACCCGTTGGAAGGGTCAATGGAAAACTAAGAGAGGGATCTTGTTGACCACCTTGTTGCATTTGTTGCATCTGTTGCGGTTGCATCTGTTGCATTTGCGGTTGCATTTGCGGTTGCATTTGTTGCATCTGTTGCGGTTGCATTTGCGGTTGCATTTGCGGTTGCATTTGTTGCATTTGCGGTTGCATTTGTTGCATCTGTTGCATTTGCGGTTGCATTTGTTGCATAATAGGTTGTGCAGAAGGAGTCGCAAGTTGAGAAGGATACACGGTCTCATTCTGTAAGGGCTGTATCATCTGTTCCATTCCTGCAGGTACAATTGGTTGTTGCATTTGAGTCTGTTCCATCATTTCTCCCAGTTGAACCTCTTCTTCCTCTACAATGGTGTCTAATCCAGTCTGTTCTGCCATAGAGGCCTCCATCGAATTCAACTCCTCTAATGTAAATCTCTTATCCTCTACCGGCTGTACATACGCAGGTGCCTTCATCGGCGCCAAAATTAAACGAGGAAGTTCCGTTGCTACATTACTCGCCACACCCGAATCCTCTAAGGGCGTCAATCGCTCAATGCCGCTGGTGGTAATGTATCGCATACTCAAGTTCAAATATGTTTCCTGTTCTTGTGTTAACAGTTTCATCGAATAGGGCATTTCGACTTGAACGATCTTCGATCTCGGACGGCCCAGCGGCGGTAAGATCTCTAAATTGTTGATCGAATCACCCGAATATTTCACCGGTCCATCGCACATCGGGCAGATCGACAGATTCAATCTCGGATTATAGATCGGCAATGTTCCACATGCTACACAGATCGCAATTTTTGTTCCGTCTGAACGCTCCATAAAGGATTCCTTCACAAACGACATACCCGCATGCGCAATGATCGCATCACGATCCATCTCGCCGATCTTTAGACCTCCCTGTGCACCGCGTCCTCCCGTCGGCTGATGGGTTCGCATCTCCTTACGTCCCTGTGCACGAGCCTGCCACTTGTCCTCTACCATGTGCTTCAAGCGCATTCCATAGACCGGTCCAATAAAGATTGTCGCAGGAATCTGCTCTCCTGTCGCACCATTATACATCACCTCGTTACCATACTTCTCATATCCCATTTGTTCCAAAATTCCTCCAATCGCCTCTTGCGGCGATCCATCATTCATAAACGATGTTCCATCACCAATCGTTCCTGAAAGAGCCGCTGTTTTACCAAGTAACTGTTCTAAGTTCTGTGCAATGGTCATACGTGACGGAATCGCATGCGGATTCATAATCATATCTGGAACAATGCCTGTAATGGTACGTGGCATATCATGTCCTCTCAGTAGTGCACCAATCGTACCTTTTTGGCCATGCCTGTTAGAGTTTCCAGTCCAAAACGCTGTAGTTTCCCCCTTTCGGCGTACCAAAAATACCTGGCTCGGTACAGAAAGACAATAGACCTTATCACCAATCTCATTGGTCGGTGTCATACTAATAGATGTAATTCGAACAGAATTACCATACGCATCCATCAAATAATATGTAGAATCTCGAAAAGAATATAGTATATTCGCATTGATTAACTGCCAAGTACTATTAGAATCTCTTACATACAGTCGGTGGTCGCTCGTAACATATTGACTTCCTTTTTCGGTCTTAACAAGATACATTACACCCGTGTGGTCAAACTGATATATATCAATCGGTTGAACATATTCTGTTGATCCATTTTCATGTCGTTGTAATACATACTGTGTTTTTGAAACCTCTGCAATTGGCTCCCAGCCCGCCGCCGTTCGCACTTCGTGATCCTCTGTCAAACAGAATTTATCTCCCAGCTCAGGAATACGATCCTGTACCACGCGAATCTTGACCAATCTCAGCCCCTTATTATTCGTCATGATCACCACCTTCTCTACACGACCGCGTGTCCATACCTGCGGCGTAGTCGAGGCATCTTTCATTTGACCTCCAATGACACTCATCATATACGCTCCCACAATCACCGTGTTCTCGTCTACATACGTACCCTCTTTTACAATTCCACGGTCGTCCAACTTCGAATAATCTAGACCAGGGCGCAATTCCTTCCAGTTTCCAATCAACTTCGGATTTCCAAACCGAACCTGAATACCCGCCTTCTCATCGTCCTCTTCAAATGCCTCATAGGAACGAAACGCCATTGAACGAAACATACCACGTTGTACTGCATCATGATTCATCACGATACCGTCTTCCTGATTGTATCCCGACCAGCATGCGATGGCCAGCACACAATTCATTCCATACGCCATACGACCCTCGCCCAAATAGTGATTGTATAAGGTACGTGTCATTGGCATCTCTCCATAACATAATACATGTGCCGTATTATCAAACCGATTGCGCCAATTGGTAGCATAAACCGAGAGACCCTGCTTCGATTGCGAACACGACAGTTGGTTACGCGGTGACTGATTGTGCGGTGCAAATGGAATCAAGGAGGTCATCATACTCATAATGGTCGATGGGTGAACCTCCATATGTGTAGTTTCAGGCGTGATATAGGCAGGATTATTAACAATGAAACATTCATTTTGCTCATATGGATCAATGTATTCGATCACACCTACATGCGGTACCAATAATGCAGGGTACTTCTCCAGTTCCAATCCCTCCTGCGGATCATGAAAATCAGTGGAATCAAGATTGATATTCTCTCGCAAGGTTCCCATTACCAGTTGCTTCCACGTTCTCGCCTCGGATAGCTTTTTTAAAGGAAGTTCAGCTTTCGTGAGCCATACAAGCGGGCGAAGTGGGCGACCTGGATCCATGAACAAATAGACCTTACGATCACGAATAGAAAATGAAATACTTACTGAATAGGGAAGACACCCACTTCTTTTTAGAAGCTGAAGAACATGTGTCAATAAATCTGGTTTTGCAGTATATCCAAACATTCCACCATTGACATAGACAGGTACAAATACGATTCGCTGTTCCACCGTCATATCCTCTGGAGGATATACGCGACCCGATCCTCGCAACCACTTGAAGAATGCGGTTGTTTGAGACGACGTTGAAATCGCCGCCATAATCGTCAAGTTCTTCGTAATTCCGATTGATGCACCTGTCGGCGTTTCTGACGTACAGAAATAGCCATACTGTGACGTGTGAAGTTTACGCGGACCCGTCAGTTTCATGCTGGTATCAAAATCAAGAATCACGCGGCGACAATGCGACATGAAATCGACATAGGAAAGACGAGACATTGCCTGCAACACGCCCGATTTCTCCTCGCCCAGACCGGTGCCCCATTTTCCTTTAAACCCCTTCATGATCATATCATTCAAGAGACCTGCCATAAAAATCTTGTTTTCACTGCCTGGTTGGAATATGTTCTTAAAATTCTGTTCTGCATAGAGCGTCGTATTGTAGTTATACTCCTTACCAATCGTTAGTACAAACGCCTTAATCCACAGTTTATACGAATTATTGAAGAGCTCTTGAACCAGAAATCCACTTGTGAGACAACGCTGATTACGTGTATCATCGCGGTCTGTCTTCTGGTCATACCCTTCACTCACGCGCAGAATCTTTCGCACACAATCTCCTAAGAACAATGCCTGGGAGTGCGAATCGTTTGGCATATGAATGAATGTTTGATTGCGAATGATATCTAATACATGAGCTTCACTGAAGCCCTTTGTCAATGTTTTAATATATTTAACTGCCATATATGTATTTAAAAATGGAAAGGAATCAATAATGCAGGGACGAAGTTTATCTACCAGTAATTTTGCCTCAGGACTTTCTAAATCAGGAAAGATGAGTTTGATGATTTCCTCGTCGGATTGAAATCCAAGTGCACGGAACAACAAGAACAGCGGAACCGGTTTTCGCACAAACGGCAGAGAGACCTGAATCGTTGCATGCGATGTGATTCCATCTTTCTCCACGTAACGCATTAATGAAAAAGAAATGCGTTTCACCTGACGAGTCTGCGCTGATAAACATGAAATCGAGGCATACACTGCTACCTTCGGATCATTTTGAGGGGTAATATAGAGTGTATTAAACGCCTGTTCTTGGCGCGTTACTAGTACTTTCTCTGCACCATCAACAATAAAATAGCCACCGTTATCATATGGACACTCACCCGCCTGTTTGAGAAACTCCTTCGGTTTACTGTTCAAAATACAATAACGGCTATGAAGCATAATTGGAATTTTAAAGAGCGGCCATTTCAAAAATGGCTCAGGCGACAAATCAACGCCCTCACCATTGACGATATCGGACGCAATATCACTTTTATAGGTAATTTTTACTTTAATGTCAGCATATACCGTAGAACAATAGGTGAGATTTCGCAAACGCGCTTCGTTCGGATACAAAATACGGACTTCTTCCGTATTCTGAAGACTGATTGTCGGAGTTCCGATTTCGATGGCGTCTCCATTCTCTCCACCCACGTAAATCTCCACACGATATTTGTATTCTCCCGTTTTTTCATTCAACTCTTTTAGAATCAAAATTGGATTCTGAGAACGAATGATACTGATCATATCTTGCTGAACAAATTGATCATAGGAGTCGATATGATGTCGCGTATAGGGATAGGCATTTGTGCGAAAGTAGAGATCAATCAATCTTCGCGATAATTCTCGTGCCTCGTTTCCGTCCATCTGTCTCCTAGTAAGAGGAAAGAGAGTCTTATATTCATCACAGTATTTTCTACAATGTGATGAATGGGGTTGATCGGAAACCTTAGCGTGTACTGCGTGTACTGCGTATACGACGTGTATGACGGCGGTTATTACAACGTTTCTGAGTCATGCACGTTTTCTTGCGATGGGTACGTTTACCTCCCATAATAGGAGGTAAACGTACACCTATATTTGTTGGAGGTAGTACAACTCCATGTGTCCTAGATGGGTTTGTTCCACTAGGAGCTGGCTGAATTGGAGGAAGTTTTTGTTTTCTTAGTTCTTCTAATCTTTCTAATCTTTCTTTTCTTTCTGCTGCTTGTCTGGCTGTTTCTGCGGCAGCAGCAGCTCTTACTGCTGCTGCTTCTGCTTCTCTTTCTGCTGCTCTTTTTTTTGCTAACTCTCTTGCGGCTCTTGCTGCTTCTCTTGCTGCTTCTCTTTCTGCTGCTATTACATTCGGATGTACTGCATTATTGTTTTGTGCTGCTGCGGCTGCTGCTGCGGCTGCTGCTGCGGCTGCTACTCTTCTTTTTGCTGTTTGTACGGCTTTTTTTACTTTTTTTCTTTTTTTTGTTTCATTATTATTACTATTTAAATTACTATTAGTTCGATTTATATATCGAACATGATGGTTTTTGGGTAGTAGTTTTGCCACTCTAGGATCAATTCGAACAATATGGTTTTCGGGTCGTAGTGCTGCCACTCTAGGATTAATGACTACACTTTTCTTTTTTTTGTTATCAGTCTTAAATTCGTTCATATCATACTTATTAGATTCGTTATTCGAATTATCAGTATTAAATCCGCTCATAGAATACTCATTATTAGATTCGTTATTCGAATTATCATTATTAGATTCGTTATTCGAATTATCAGTATTATTAAATCCGTTCATAGAATACTTATTAGATTCGTTATTCGAATTATCATTATTAGATTCGTTATTCGAATACGTGTTTGAGTATGCCATTCTATTTATGCATCTCATTTTATCACGGCGATGCCTTGGGCTGATTCGTTATTTCTTCCGTGAGTTCCGTATTCACTTTAAAATCGGAAGGTTGTTTCGGAGATACAAGATGCGCCTCTTTTACAGGAATCGCAGGACTTGGACCTTTTGTCGCATATGGAGGAGTGACAGGCGGATGATACATAAATTCATGAACTACATCTTCTTTGTCTAGTGCATGAATGGAGAGCATATACCGCTCCCTCAATAACGCTGTACGATAATCAAATTGTTTTGAATTCGGCTGAGAGACGACCTCCTCGATCTTTTTAGGAGAACGAGAACGTTGTAATAATGCTTTTTTTAGAGACTCCAGCGGAGTGGACATTTCTATCTCATGGTAATATTAACCGCGCTTGGATACACACTTCCAAGTTGATAATTCGGGCGACTTTGTGTTAAATCCGGTGATAAACCGCTGCTAATACCACTTAGTTTGCTCTGTACATCGAACATCACACTTGTCGGAACGTCCGCAGGAATTGGGCGCATATAGGCCTGTTCAAGAATTGCAGATCCGCCACGTGATTTGCGGGTCTTTCTGCCACGTTTACCACCTCGAAGGGGTGGAAAGGCGTTCGAACCCATGTCTATACGCGGTGCAATCGGAAAGGCGGTTTGTCCACGAACTGGATCATACTGCTGTGCAATCTCGGGATTAAAAAATCCACGATCCACGTACTGTACATAACTTCCATATCCTCCTCCAACGACTGCAGGTTCTTTTTCCTCTCCTCCTCCTACCGTGGACGTTAGCCCACCATCGGCTCCTGGAATACGACCTTGATCCAAATAGATACCTGGACGTAGGGTCGAATCCAATGGCGCACCCGCGATAGGCGCGGCCCCTCCTCGCACACGACGTTTCGTCTCCATTCGATGCACCAAAAAGGCGTCTGCTGATTTCTTATCCAATGCCTTATGAAACGTTTGAGACCACTCCTTGCGGAATTGTTTGATCATTGCCTCTTTTGTCATATTCTTTTGAATCATCTGATCCGCGACCTCCTCAATATGTTCAAATGCCCGCCGTAATTCGGGTATGGAATAGATCCCTTTTTTTGCAACCTGTTTTCGAGTTTTGCGAGGCATTTCTACTAGCATTGATTATAATGTTTCGAGTGCACTTCTCGACATATTATTCTTTCCGTAACTGTTATTCATTCCCAGACTATTCCCTAGACTATTTCCTAAGTCATTCAGGCTATTTACAAGACTATTAGAACCGCTTCCCAATAAATCATTCGCGGTGTTGGAAATAGAATTGACTGCCGTATTCACAGCTTGTGTCACCGTCGTATTGGCCAATGTTGGAAGTTCCACCGATGGCATCGACGGAACCGGTACCGCTCCTCCCGTAAAAAAGGAAAGAATACTGAAGATGGTGTATAGAATAATGGCAGTAATCATCGTGTATGGTAAATAGTTTGAAAAGGTCTGCTGCCATGTACTTAAGCGATATTCAGACTGAAACATTTGATAATGGTCATAGACTCCATAGAACAAAAAGACAAGGGAAAGAATGGCGGCAATCATCGGAGTAGCTCTCGGAATAAAATAAATAGTACATAGAATGGCGATTAAAAAGATATATAACCCTGGTATAAAGAACTCCATTACTCTATACTGTTTTTTGATTTTACCGATATACTATTTTACATTTTCTATGATTAAATCTTATCAATCAGATCGACATGGGTTAACATGTGTTTGCGGCAACAATAACGCTTCAATCCAAGCTCATCAAGTGCCTTACCCTCCTCTGTAACCGGAACAGTCTTCCCGTCCATATAAAACGGGGTGGGCCGATTATTTGAACGTTCATTCAGACGCTTTTGATACGCCAGCCACTTGTCTGCAAGGATATTGCCACAGTTCATGCAACGAATCGGAATAATCATCTCTAGGATTTCGATGGAAAGGATTTGTCTATCAATTTTTATGGTCGACGAACCTAAATAGCAAATGGTATGTATAGGTCCAGTATGAAAAATGCAGTTGAATCGAAGAAAGAATCAAAGGCAGAAGAGAGTGATCAATCCGATATAACCGAAGTGTATCGCGAAGATAATCATATCTATTTCTATAACGACATCGATCGTTCTACGATCAATCAATTAACAATCCTTTTTCGTGAGGCTGAAGAATATTGTATCGTTACTGCACTTCGGTTACGACTCGATATGCTTCCGATTTATCTTCATATTTATTCGAATGGCGGATACCTCTGTTCTGCCTTTGCTGCCATCGATGCCATTGAGGCACTAAAAGTTCCTGTTCATTCCGTGATTGAAGGGGCAACTGCATCTGCCGGAACATTGATCAGTGTCATCTGTTCCAAGCGATACATTCGTCCTCGCGCCACGATGCTAATCCATCAACTCAGTGCAGCATGTTGGGGGAAAATGTCAGAAATTACGGATCAATACCTTAATTTAACCGATTCCATGAAAAAGATTAAAGAGTTATACCTTCAACATACCACCCTTTCTTCCAAAAAGCTGGATCAATTGTTGTGTCGTGATCTATGGCTTGATTCTAAACAGGCCCTTGCCTACGGATTAGTCGATGAACTTTATAAGTAATGCGTTATAATATCATAATTAAAAGTTACACCGACATCAGAAATGACGTCTGTATTATACAGTGGAGGTCTCAATTATCAGGCCGGCAATCCCGTTCGCCAGGAAATCGTAATCGTTCGTCGCGAAGTCGAGTCTCTCCGGAAGCAGTTGGAGGTTGCTTCACAGGAGAACCTGATTTATCGCAAGCATCTCATGAAGTTGCTGGAAGGCACAGACGCAGGAGCGGCCGAATTCACGGCCGATCTCATGCGACTCTCGGCAACAGATAATACTTCGACTCGTCCTCCGCCAGGTGTCGGTACCGTACAGGGGGCTGGTTTTACTCGTTAACTTCTCGTCGTATCTTTCCTAACATTCCCTCGCTGATTTCGATGGAATGTTTCGAACTCAACAGAGCACGAATGGCTTTTAGTGATTGTGTTGCATACTTCTGCAGTGTCTCCTTCACAATGACCATATCTTCGTCGGCCCACTTTCCTTTCTTTTTATGCGTGGAGGCAGACACGATTCGCTCAGGTCCATCCGATGTATTCACCACTTCTCCTACTTCCATTGTTCCTGCATGAATGCTGTCGTGACACACTTGACAAATCACCACTAGATTCCGCGCATCATTCATATGACTTCCATCGGAAAGAATCTGATTGGTTGCCGAAGCACGCGGCTGAAGATGGTGAACTTCGAGCTCCGATTGGATTGCCTTCTTGCATATCTCACATTCCTTTCGCACGATGTTTCGATTCCACGAGGAAGAGATCGCATCTTCTTGTTTCGAGGATCCGATGATCCGATGGCGGTTTGCTACCGCTTGCTCAATGAATTCTGCAGGCAAATCCATTGCTCGCGCCACCTCCAACCCATATAACGTCGAACCATTCCCTTTTCGCAACGAACGATCATATACTAGTTTTTTCGTCTGCGGATCATATTCCACATGCAAGTGCCAAATGTCAACCTCTTTGGTATCAATGAGCTGTGGCAGATCATGAAGATGCGTTGCAAACATAAATGCCGCCTTTCGCTTCGTCAGCCACTGAATCCCACTTGCCACGAGAGCCTGGGCGGACGTTGATTCTGTTCCCGCACACAATTCATCACCCAGTACCAACGTATACGGATTGGCATTTCGAAGAATATCGCGTAATTCTGACATTTCTACCGCAAACGATGATAGACCCGCAAAGAGGTTGTCTTGATTCAGAATGCGTGTATAGACCGCCTGAAACGGCCGAAGCCGCATCGATTGGGCCGGTACAAAACACCCTGCCTGGGCAAGCAGAACACATAACCCTGTCGCTTTCATGAGTGTAGATTTTCCACTCGCATTCATTCCATAAAGTAGCCACCCTTTTACTGTATCATTCATACCCAACGTAATATTATGTTTTACATATGACACACGACTAGAAGTCGCTTCCACCAGCGGGTGACGAAGATTCACAATGTCCAGCCCCGATCCCTCCTCTTGATCTTCAATGATTGGACAACTCCACCCCCGCTCTTTTGATGTCTTTGCAATACATTGTGTACCATCAATATGCGAAATCCATTGTTCCAACAACAACCAATTATGATGACCCGCTTGAGAAATGGCCAAACAGGCGTCCGCCAAATGAATACGCACCAACTGATCAAGCGATTCGCGTAATTTTAGTAGCGCCGTATTGGCACGTTGAAGTGGAAGACAATCAATCCACCCACCCGATTTCAACTCAGTAATCGCTGTTTTTTCTGGCAATTTGGCGATATTCTTCTTGAGTTGTTGAAGAGTAATCGTCGATCCTTTCATTCCATAAGGCTCCTTCTCTCGTTGTTCCAATCGAACCGCATCATCTTGTACACCTCCTTGTTGTGCGATGGTTTTTCTAAGTTGTTCAATTGATGCAAGTAAATCTTGGATTTCTTGTTCTTTCTTTCCAATATCTGGATACGTGTCTACATGAAAGGCAGTACAATCTGCGGAGGCGCGCTGAGCCTTATCTTCTGTAAAATGATGATGAAACACCTGTTGATAGACCGACCAGTCTGCATAGGAAAAAGGAGGTTGCATTCGCGTATTCGGAACGATCTGTTTAATAATGGTATCGATCGCTGTATACGTTTGAAAGAGCCCTGCAATCTCATTTGCCTGAATCCAGCCACATTGGAGTTTGCGATGAAGACGCGGCAGATCAAACATAAATCGAAGTTGTCGATCGAGTGGTTTCGTCTTTTCTTCAGGCCATAATAAATACTCTTGAACTTCTTCCAATCGAGATCGGATCTCGGTCGGATCCGAATAAGGGCTTAGAAGGCGTTCCTTGATCGCTCGTTTTCCCATCACCGTGATGCATTTATCAAATAATCCGATGAGTGACTCTGCTGGTCCGGTCATTTGAAGTTGGGTGAGCGCGTGATTTCCACAGATCAGGCGCGCCTGTGGAATCCACGGCTCATTTCGATGGAAGGATTGAAGAAGATTTGAATCATGTTCTTCCATAAATTGTAGCAAAAATAATAACGCAGTCTCCTCTTGTTCCGAGCGTAATCCCAAATACGTTTGTGGAGGAAGAAGGGATTTAATAGAATAGATCTTTTGTAGATATTCCGTTCGTACAAGAGGATACGAAAATGATCCAAGTGTTTCCAATGAACGAAGATGCAACGGAAGTGTAGAAGAAAATCCAAAGATGCGCCGAAGAATGGATTCGTCGGGTGACTGTGAGCCTTTCCAGTATACCAGCACTTCTTTTGGAGGATACACACTCATAATCTGCACCAAATCGTCGGCCGTCCAAATGTCCTGTCGTCCTTTTGCTGAACCCGAATAGGTTCGTGTCGTGCCTGTTGTGCCATCAAGAATGGCTGCTCCAAACAGGGGTGCAGAAGCGCCTTGTTCAAAATAGAGTGTCGCCACATAGGGCGTTTCGATCGAAGAAGTCTGTTCTATATGAGTGCTTGGTGAAAGAATGCGAGAAACTTTTCTCTCTTTTACTTTTCCTTTCATATCTTTGATCTGATCCACTATGACTACCGTCCACCCTGCAGATGTTAGGCGTCCCGCCCATTTATGCATCACATAATCTGGAAATCCAGCAAATAATCCGTCTTTCCCTGGCTCAACGTCTCCTTTTTTGGTAGAGAGTTGAATTCCCAAATAATCTACGATTTCACGTACATTCGCTTGGGTTTCGCCCGTCTCGATGTCCTGGATATCATATAGCTCATAAAATGAGCCTACCATGAGAAAAATGGCGGTTTTGGGGCCATATTTCTGGGTATAGGTATGGTATAACTCGATATATTCTTTATACATGTTCAATTAATATATCACGACGAGGGTTTAGGCCCGCGATATAATGCGATCATACAGATTCCTACAAATACAGATAACGATCCTGTAATCATACCTGAATAGAGTCCTTCCAAAAACCCTTTTTGGTAACCCTCTTCATATCCGTCATCTTTTCCCTCACGATATCCCTCTTGATATCCCTTCTCTTCTCCGCGTTTTTCTCCATCTTCGGCTCCCTCATCATATCCCTTTTTATAATGTTCAATTCCACTTTTTACAATTACGTCACGCAGACTTCCTGCTGTGTAATTCATTATCTTATTGATTGGCAATTTGGTTTAGGTTATGTTCTAATAGTGCTGCTTTGAGCTTATTTGTCTCCATTAAATGGAACGCTAGCCCTTCTTGTCTCCAATTGCCACCCGCACGATAGTGAAAAAAGGTATTATCATAGAGTTCACAAAAGAATTTACCATCAACATTTCTTGGATCATTCTTTAAATAATGTAAAAGGGCCGTATTTTCTTTAATGTATTCTGGAGCCTCTGATTCGTTCCATGTACAAGAATACAAATGTTTAATAAAATAAAATGTATCGTTGTGAAATGTTTGATCTGTCCAACGAATATCTGCTATTTTTGGAACCGGTCGATTTCCCATTAATTTCATAAACCATTCAGATGTATATCCACCTACATCACATAGCCCTGGAATACGATTCCAATTAATCATATGTAGATCACTTGTCTTCAACATATTAAGGTAATATAACCCATTCCACATGTAATGATACGTTTCATTATGAACACTTTGTAATACAATCGCCGCATCATATGTCGCGTATTTATCGATAGAAAACTCACAAATTGGAAACATATCGCTATCAATCACAAGGTAACGATCTGGATGTTCCAATTGAAACTTGAACATATAATTCATAGCATCTGCACATCGATCAGATGAATTATGTTGTCCACCTGTGTGATTCCCATGATGACCATTTGGAATTCGAATACATCGAATTCCAAGCGATCTACATTTGGATTCAATTGCCAAATATAGTTTTGGATTTCCCCCGTTTGTATAATCAGGAAAATCTTTTGCGTCATTAAATACAATAAATTCAAACGAATCTTTACAATATCGTTTTAAATTATAAAACTGAATTTCAATAAAATCTGGATTATTCACAACCGACGTAATAATTTTCATTTAAGAGTACATCACATATACGGTTTAAGTTTACCAATAACACCCTTTTTCTACTTTAGCATAGTGTAATGGTCGTTCATCTTGTGCCGGTCTAATCCAATTATCATTTACCAGTGCCATTACTTTCGGATTCGTAAACCAGCGTTTGCCAATCACTCCAAAAAAAATCTGAAGCGCTCCACCAATGTACATCACCGAACGATGAAGCGTGGTAAAAACATAGTCCGAGATCAGCATTCCATACCCGCCGGCTGCTACAAGAGCCACATCAAACTCGATCGAATCAAGTTGAGGAAGAAATGCCTCTACATGTTCTTGCCAGTCTTTATCTTGATGATTTCCAGCCATTGTCATCGGTGGTTTAATAAATGTACATGTACAATCTTCGAACCAACTTCGATTCGGAAATAATTCGTGAAGTTTTGTGACCTGCTTTTCAAAACTAGCCGCGAACGGGTGAATAATAAGGATCCGTTTCCCTTTCAGTGCCGGCATCCAGGAATCCTCAAAATAATACGGCTCCAAATTCATGGCATCGATCTTGGGTGTCCGTGGCGTTCGCTGCGTAATCCATTCCTGACATTTTCCTACGGATTGATACATTATCCCTCGTTTGTCCCATTCTGCGATATGCGTACAATGATCGTATGCCTGAATGAATCGTTGAACATAGATATGCAAGGATGCATTATTCTTTACGTGAATTCCTGCATTATTCTCCAATTCTTGCTTACACGAAACAATATTCATGAGCGATCCATGATACAGATCATAAGACATTCTCAGTTCGACATCCGTAATTCGTCCGATAAAAAAAGGGGGCGTCTGGATCGCTTTTTTTATCGTTGCTTGATGCATTCTGATCCTTCGTATGAACCTGGTGTTTAGATTATAATTTCGAACGTATTATTTCATATTTAGTTACCTCCTCTGCTGTTCCCAATAGAATCGGCGTGCGCTGATGAATCGTGAGTGGCTTGATATCTAATATACGCTCCACAGAGTCATTTCCTACAATTGCCTTTCCTCCCGCTGCCTCTATAATATATGCAATTGGATAACATTCATATAATAGGCGAAGTTTTCCCTTTGGATTCTTTCGATCGGCTGGATAACAGAATACTCCTCCATAGAGAAGTGTTCGATGAACATCGGCGACCATCGATCCAATATAACGAGCAGTATACGCCGATCGTTTGTATCCCTCAATAAAATCGATAATATTCTTCTTCCATACATGTGAATTCGCCTCATTAATAGAATAGATCTTCTTTGATTTTCCAACAAGGGATACGCTCTCTACATGATTGTAATTCTTAAACGAATCCAGTACAAATCGATCCACTTCCTGATTGACTGCAATGATCAATTCTGTCGCAGGGCCATATAGTACATACCCAGCAGCAACGATCTGATCACCATTTAATAGAATTTCTCCTTTTGGATTGTTACAAATTGAAAAAATCGTACCCACCGGCCCATTACAATCGATATTCGACGATCCATCTAACGGATCAAATGCTACCAAATATGTTCCTCTATGTTCCTTTGGAACCATAATTGGCTGTTCTTGTTCTTCTGATAAAAGTACATTACACGCATTCGATTGAATCAAATGCGTTGTCATGATCGTATCCGAAATAACATCGAGCTGTTTCTGTACATCACCCGATGCATTCTGAAGAGCCTGAGGGGGCGGAATTGCATGAAGGGCTTGATATCTCACGTGTTGCTCAATTTCAGTAGTGGAACGAGCAATGATTTGTAAGAGTTGTCGGACAGTTGGATGGATATGCGAATAATACTGTGAAAGGGGCCTATTCATTATAGATAGTGGTGCGAAGATAGAAGACATTCCTTTTCCGCAGATTATAATGCTTTTCCCTCAACAATCTGTGCATCTGCTGCGATCTGTCGCAAAACCGATTCAGGCGCTTTACTTGTCGCCTTGATCAGTTTCTTTTGGACTAGCTCCTCTTTTAATTTATCTAACGGCATTTCCTTTGCCTTCTTTTGCATCTTCTTGGCACGAGTCATACGTCGATGAAGTGCGGATACACCTAGTAGCATCTTTCGATTCTTCTTTGTCACGGATTTCTTCATAGGCACCTTGGCAGGCTCGTCCTTCTTTGGATGGAGCTGAACCTTCTTCGTATTCTGCTTCTTATTTAACTCTACTTTAATCTTCTTTGAATCTCCGCTGACAACTTGGAATCGAGGAAGTTCAGGGGCTGCCCCTGCACGTTGTATTACCGCGGGTGTTTTGGGCACAATTGGTGGTGTAACTACCGATACAGGCTTATCAAGAGCAGCTACCATTGGATCTGCATTCGGTGCACTAACCGTCTGTGATGGAACTTCTACTCCTTCCTTTCTCTTGGCAGTTCGTCTTTTCTTAGACCCTCCTATATAGGCTTTTGCTGCATCGCCTGTTATTGCAAATGTTCTTATCTCTGCCTCTTGCATGTCTGTCTTCTTATTAATAGTAAAGATAAAGAACCTAAACATACCAGGTTTAAATTGATAAAATTGATGGAGGAATTCAACTCTATCGTTGCTAACCTCCATCCGATGTCTTTACCCGATTATCGTCATATCCTTCAAACCTTCATTACTCAAACTGATGGAAAGCAGCTTATTAGCCATCAGATTGAGTCCTTCAATCAATTCATTGAAGTCGACATTCCCGAAATTATTCACATGTCCAATCCTATCACTTCCTATGGTTCGCCGGAAATTCCATTGGCTGGCCCCCGTTCTGCCCTAGCGACGGCAACGGGACTCTCCACTACCGCTGCCAACGCTCTTATGGGTGCTGCAGCGGATGGCGTGGCTGTACTCGGAAAGAAAGTACAACATGAATATGAAGTAACTCTTGAATTCGAAGAAATCTCGATACGAAAGCCCACTATCTTTGAAAATAACGGTGCCATTCACCCGATGATGCCCAACGATGCACGTCTACGAAATCTTACCTATGCCGCTCCCCTTAACGTGAACGTCAAAGTTATCACGACCTTTATCGATCATACCCGCAACAGCATTCGCGAATCCAACGTTCGCGTCTTTCCCAATGTTCATCTTGGAAAAATTCCAGTCATGGTAGGATCAAAGTACTGCCTTCTCCATGACCAAAAGCACGTTCACCCTTCAAAGCTGGGAGAGTGCGCCGAAGACGTGGGTGGATACTTCATTATTCAGGGCGGCGAACGCGCCATGATTTCTATGGAACGAATGTCCGAGAATCGCCCATTTGTCTTCCGCAACGGCCGCACTGCCGCTAAACAGATGGAAGTCGTCGAAATCAAGTGCATCGGCCCAGATAACGACCAAGTTCCGAAATCCAATACAGTCAAAGTCGTCTATCACCCGAAAAATCAGCTCATTACCATGATTCGTGTCACTGTTCCTCGTATCAAGACCGATATTCCTGTCGTCATTCTCTTTCGTGCCTTGAATGTGCTGGCGGACCGTGATATTTGCGAACTCATTCTTGGAACTGCGGTAACATCTCAGGGAGAAGAGGCATATGACCCCATCATGATTGAAACAATTCTTGAGGCGAGCTCCATTTGTACACGCGATCAGGCACTCGCATGGCTCGGCGAGCATACCAACACCTGGTCCGTCAAATCCCAAAAACAAAGCAATGTACAAGACATTCTTGCCGAAGAACTCTTTCCTCACATCGGCGGACATGAGATGAATTATGAAAAGGCGTGCTTCTTGGCACACATGTGTCGCAAGGTACTATGGACCATTACGAAGCGTATTCCTACCGACGACCGAGATGCCTACCCCAATAAGCGTGTGGATATTCCTGGCTTTCTCCTTGCCGACCTGTTTCGCAAGACCTACAACAATCGTATGGTGAAAGACATGAAAGCCGCACTCTCCAAGGAGATTCACGGTGGTTCATGGAAGGCAACTGGTAATTGGACAGAAATCGTTAACATTAATAACATCAATAAAATCATCAAATCCACCATCATGGACGTATGTTTGAAGTCTTCCTTGGCAACGGGTAACTTTGGGTGCGGAAAGATTGGTGGACCAAATAAGGTCGGTGTCTCTCAAGTTCTCAACCGCATGAATATTTCTGCCAGTATCTCTCACTTGCGTCGTATCTCCACGCCGATTGAAAAGACGGGTAAGCTGATTGCCCCTAGAAAGCAGCATAATTCACAATATTCCTACATTTGTCCATGCGAAACGCCAGAAGGCCATGGTGTAGGTGTGGTCAAGAACATGGCCATGACAACCCTCATTACCATCTTCAGTTCACCTGTCACAGTATACGCCTTTATCCAACGAATGGACAAATTGATTTCGTTGCGTGATTCTACGATCGAACAAAAACATGAATGTACCCGTGTCTTCTTGAATGGTTCCTGGATTGGTATCTTTCCTAACGAAGATACTCAAGAGGCAGTAGACAAGTTGCGAAAGGCTAAGCGTGCTGGTGTTCTACACTTGTATACTGGCATCGTATGGAAGAATGCATTCAAGGAGCTATGGATCAGTACGGAGGCAGGTCGTGTGATTCGGCCGATTTACTATGCGCCTGCGGTGCGTGAAATCATGGCAGACAAGACAGATACCTTGCGAAACCAGATTATGGCAATTAAGGAATGGAATCACTTGCTGCGATGGCAGACTCCCAGCGGCAAGAACTTGTTCGAGTACATCGATGCTGGCGAAACGGACAATGCCTACATTGCAATGGATCATACCAAGGCCATGTCAGACCCTACTACAACACACTGTGAAATCCACCCCAGTGTTATTCTCGGTACAACGGCCACCTATATTCCCTTCCCTGACCACAATCAATCTCCTCGTAATGCCTATCAAAGTTCAATGGGTAAGCAGGCCATGGGTATTTATGCATTGAATTTCCGAGAGCGCTTTGATGCCATGAGCCATGTACTATGCTACCCTGAACAGCCGATGGTATCGACCTACATGAGTCGATTCTTTGGTGCACAGAGCCTGCCTGCCGGCCAGAATATCGTTGTTGCTATCATGACCTACACGGGTTATAATCAAGAAGATTCTAATATGATTAACCGTGCCTCCTTGGACCGCGGCCGTTTCCGCTCCATCTTCTACCGCACATACAAAGACGAAGAGCGCAAGAATCAGTCCTCAGGTGAAGAAGAGAAGTTCTGCCGCCCTGATTCCACAGAAACCAAACACATGAAAAATGCTCACTATGAGAAAATTGGCGATGATGGATTCGTTCCCAAGAATACCTACGTTACACCTGATGACATTCTGATTGGAAAGGTGGTGCCGCTTCGCGTGCCGACCGGCGCGGTATTGCCAGCTGGTGCCAAGAAATCACGTGATGTCAGCAAGATGCCGCGTAACAACGAGAAGGGTTATGTTGACAAGATTTACAAGAATCGAAATGGCGAGGGTTACTCCTTCGTCAAGATTCGTATGCGCCAGGACCGCATTCCTGAGATTGGTGACAAGTTCTCCTCGCGTCACGGACAGAAGGGCACCATGGGTATGATTCTAAATCCTGAAGACATGCCTCAGACGGCATCAGGTATTGTACCTGATATTATCATTAATCCACATTGCATTCCATCGCGTATGACGGTTGCGCAGCTCATGGAGACGCTAATGAGTAAGATTGGTTGCATGGGCGGGTGCCTGGGCGATGGCACTCCTTTCGGCGAGACGACCGTGGACGATTTGGCAGGACTTCTGCGGGACCAATATGGTATGGAGCCCTATGGTAACGAAATTATGTATAACGGATACACGGGGCGAATGATGGAGACGTCGATCTTCATCGGTCCGTGCTATTATCAGCGTTTGCGCCACTGCTCGGCGGATAAGATGCATAGTCGTGCATCGGGTCCGCTGGTGATGTTGACGCGCCAGCCTGCAGAGGGAAGGGCGCGCGAGGGTGGTTTGCGATTTGGAGAGATGGAGCGTGATTGCGTGGTCGCGCATGGTATGGCGGAGTTTACAAAAGAGCGTCTGATGGAATGTTCAGATTCCTTCTCATGTTACTCCTGTAAAGACTGCGGTCTATTGGCGATTGCCAATCCAGAACAAAACATTTGGGCATGCCGCGGCTGTGGGAATACGACGAGCTTTGCGCATCTTCATCTTCCTTATGCTTCTAAACTGCTATTGCAAGAACTTGAGACGATGTGTATCGGTTCCCGTCTCATTACGAGTCAGAAGTTGATTTGTAACACGCCTGCTGTGAAGACAACTTAAATTCATTCAAAATCAACTCAATACGATTCAAATAGGTATGCTTATCTCGAACATACTCCATTAATGGAATTAGTATTTTTCTTTTTTCTTCCGCCGACTGTTGTTCGAATTGTAACCCCATATTCATTAGTTCATGAATATTTGAATGATAAATCAATCGCTTTCCAAACAATTCATTGACATGTGCCGAGTTTGTCATTCCCATTTTTCCATAGGAAATATTTTTGAAAATTCGGCATGGAATATAACCTTTCTCTACTTGCCATTGATCTTGAACTGCAGGCGCTATTAACGATTCTTGAATTAATCTCATATTTTCACTAAAATTAACCTTGTAATCTGTAAATCCACCGATCCCTTGAAAGGGGATTGAACGATATTCGCACCAAAGTTTAATATCAAACCATTCATTTGTCATCATTCCCACAAAATTAACGACTGATTGAGAGATAATATCACGATTGATATTTTGATCAATCTCTTCGGGTAACAGATCCGTCGCCCATGGGATAAACAAACAACTATCTGTCCTAAAACTACCATCATGACCTTCAATCGGTATTCCACCATGACAGTTAATTACATCATGTGTATATACTTGTATAATTAATTTTTGTTTGGAAAGAACATCTTTATATTTATCCATATTACAATTATGCAAAATATAATATGCATCATTTCGAACAGGAATGCCCTCTTCTGCACCTCCTGCAGTAAGAAATAGAGTGTTTTCAAATGTATACGATGAAAGATCGTCGTGATGATCTAGCCAGAATGTCTTATATCCTAAATGCTGAAATGCCTTAAAAAAGGCACCATGAATATAACTATGTGTATGAGAATATAATTTATAGCCCCATATTACCACTTGTTGAAACATTTTTATATATTATGATACGTTGCTCTTTAAATTATGTATTATATAAATAATACAATAATCTTAACCATCAATAGAGTCATGGCCTCTTTTACAACCTATTTTGCAGAGTACATTGGTAGCTTCTTTTTCATCTTGGCGATTTTCTCCAGCGGTGGCAATCCATTCATTATCGGCGGCGCCCTGGCAATTGCAATCTTCTTGATTGGTGCAATCAGTGGAGGATACGTTAACCCGGCGGTTTCGTTTGCCATGTTTATGGATTCTAAGATCAACATGATGACATTCTTGAGTTATGTGATCGCTCAGCTTCTGGGTGGTGCTTCTGCATACTATGCCTATAAGCTTACGAAGTAAGTCAGCCTTTGGTATAAGCCAGCCTTTGGCATAAATCGGCCTTTGGCATAAGCCAGCCTTTGGCATAAATCGGCCTTTGGCATAAGTCAGCCTTTGGCATAAGCTTACAAAGTAATACAAACGAAGATCTTTCTTCTATGATAGATGCCTCTAAGAATCACTCGAGAGGAACGTATTACGTTCTATCGAATGCTATTATAACATGTTAATGCACCTGATACTATTTGATGATATACATGAATTCCTTCATGCGATTGACTCGAGGCACCAGTAAAACTAACCTATTTGGCGCCCGTCTTCATACGAATGATGAGTGTTGCAAGTTTACTTTCTTACAAACGCCAGAGCTAGAAAACACAGAACCCCTACCGCAATAATCGTACTCGGTTTCGTCATCATCTCTTCGAATCCCTCTTTTATTCGCTTTCCATCTGCGCTGTACGTTTTCGGTACCGCAATCCATTCGTCTCGTGACAAATTAATCGGATCTCCTTTCGAATCTGTATCTTGTACCCATTGTGTCTGAACATAACCATTCCCCCTTCGCACTGCCCTCTCTGGCTCTGCAATCCATACTTCTCCCGAACTCGGATCCATAATACGTCCCTCTGCATCACCAACCTGTAACGTAACTTGTTTGCATTGAGGATACCCTGAACCCAATAGCGAATTCATAAGTGGGGCAGGATTCAATCCATTCTTTGCGTCCTCTAACATACCAGGCGCAAGACCTTTTAGCGGCGGCATACCCATATCTGCCATTGCATTCTTAACCGTATTTCCTAGCGCATTTCCTTCCGGAATTCCTTGCATATACGTCCACATAGTTGCTCCATTTGAACACTTTGAACCAGTCTTAATAAAATAGTTCACACCCAGCGGCTTCAAATCCATTCCACGAGTCAGACCCGTAGATGGCGCCCCAAATCCAATCTGATCAATGTAAAATCCAACACCTTTTACCGCACTTACTACATCACCCATCGAGCTACCAACCTTAACACCGATTTGATTAGGCGTTTTCATGGCATCGGCCGGTGAATAAGGAGAACCAAAAAACCCAAGTCCTGAGGGTGCCATGCTGGGAAGAATCGACGTGCGCTTTTCAGATCCTTGTGGTGGAACGGCGCTCATTACTACTATACAAGATTATTCACTGTGTATAAAAATTGAACCAATTCTTTCCTTATAAAATAGGGTAAAGAAATGGAATCTCTGTTTCACCTTCGTCGTAGTCTTCCATCAATCAAAGAAGCATTTGATAGTTGGGAGGACAAAGACCTGCCCAAACCGGTAGATAACGATACATGTCCAAACTGCTTTAACGTTGATTGTCTCTATACCACTGATTTGGTTACTTGTCGAGAATGCGGTCATATCGCCTCTCGGCCGTTCGATAATACCGCCGAATATCGCTACTTCTCGCAAGAAGACCGCGGTGGAGACCCAACCCGTGTTGGTGCACCTCAAGATCCACGTCTTCCTGAAGCCTCACTCGGTACCGTCATTTTGAACGGGTACGGCACTGCTAAAGCGATGTATCGTGTTCGAAAATATCATTCCTGGAATACCGTTCCCTACAAGGAACGTTCATTCATTCAGACCTGTGAACGGTTGTCTCTCATTGGTCTTAATTCCGGAATCAATCAATCCATTATTGAAGAATCTAAAAATCTCTACACCACATTACAAGAAATTGGAGGGCGCCAAGGACTTAGCCGCGACGCCCTCTTGTCCGCATGTCTGTACATGAGTTTGAAACAGGCCGGTTCACCTCGAAAGCCAAAAGAAATTGCAGAAATGTTTGGACTTTCTTCTGCCACCTTTACCAAAGCATTAAAACAAATGCAGGAAGTCATGGCGATGGCCCGTCAAAAGGGTCTTCTTCACATGACCACTACTAATAAACCGAGCCAGGCCAGTACGCAGGCCATCGAATACATTCAGTTGCCTTTGTCACGTCTTCCGATTCCTCGAAATCAGATGGATCACTTGTTTACCCTGTGCAAACGCATCGCCGAAAAGGCAGATGAAGCAGGACTGTCACAGGAGAATATGCCCCCTTCCTTGGCGGCAGGCTGTGTTGCCTTTGTAATGAAACGATGTGACGGAGTGTCTATTCCTCTTGCCAAAATCGCCAAAGCCAGTGAAATCTCCGTGGCAACGCTCCAAAAATGTCTACGACGCCTTGAATCCTATAGTGCCGTATTAGAGACCGTATTATAAACGGAATTATAAAATTGGATAAGAAATAGAGATGGGTTCGGGCGTATCTCTTCCGTCAACCCTTGGAACTCATGCCGAATTGCATGAACGAACGAAAGTACCTCGAAAAATGGTGGAAGATATTTTTACTTATATGATACATCATATTAAAGTAAATGACTTCATGAAATTGTCCAATCCGGACGGATGTCGAAAATATGTCATGTTTATGGCCAATAATCTCAGTATGTTTTTCAGTAAACTCAGCGTTTTACCTCACCTTGGAAAAGACGGTATTCTCGCCTTTCGTAGCATTGAGCAATTAGAAGAACTAAAAGGAGAAGCCAAAAAGGAGAAAGAGAGTTTATGCTTAGTTCTTGCCTATTTTTATACGCGTATTTTCCAGATTTATGGTGCCATTGCATTAACATTACTGGACGATATTCAATATACTGTCGATAAGACTGCTCTTGTTACCGCACGCCCTGCTAGCGAATCGGTACCAGGCGATCGAACCGTTCCTACGCCTGGACAATATCCTGCCTACGTCGAATCACGTGCCCCCAAAGTGTTACGCCAGGGCGAGGAAGACTGGAAAGCTGTAGGAGGTGGAATTTCAGGATTAGGGTATTTTGATTTTCTGAATAGTGGGATTCTAGTTGAACGAAAAGCTCCCACGACACAAACCATTAATCCCTATACCGGTCTACCCTATCCTATGACTACAACCGTTACAACTCCTGCTAATCAATATGGATATGCGGTAAATTATGTGTATAAGGATCAGCGTCAGAAAATCGTATATTTTAAAACGGAATCCACTGATTCTGCGGGGCGTGATATGGCAGCAACCACCACACAAAAGGGTATCTTTACATTGGTCGAAAATCAGAAGAAGATGTTTGAAATCAACGTATCCTCGCGAAAAGATGATGCAAATACCGTAACGTTTACGGTCGATTCCATTCGATATCGTAAAGTTGGTGAAACGATCGATACCATCTTGCGAGATGAAGTCAAAGATAAATTAACGGAAGATAAGGTGCCCCAGCGAATCAAGATTGAATCCAGCCAGCCATTTCCATCTGGTTCTCAGCCCGCGCCCAGTCCTCCTTCCGCATATAGTACATCAGATTATACATCAGTAAATAATTATATTAAGGAGCTATTAAATGCGCTGGTCCCTTATATCAGTAAACAATTTGATGCAGGAGATTCCATTGCGGGTCGTTCGACATTTGAT
>Ga0114978_10000020_pt1 | contig 116646 bp, 106 predicted proteins | sample S_140212_EF_Meta_FD_87027 | JGI IMG/M metagenome (GOLD analysis project Ga0114978, IMG submission 87027) | Freshwater microbial communities from Lake Simoncouche, Canada to study carbon cycling - S_140212_EF_MetaG | ecosystem: Environmental > Aquatic > Freshwater > Lake | place: Lake...
GCCCGGCGCTGGTACCGTCTCTTTGGTGGTGGTGGGCGACATCATGCTGGAGGACGGCCCCGGCCAAGCCATGCGCCGGGGCCAAGACCCGTTTGCGGGCTTTGCCAGGCTTTTCAAAAAGGCCGACATCCGCATCGGCAACCTGGAATGCGTGGTGGCCACCATCGGCAGCCCGGAGGACGAAAAGCCCAATGTGTTTCGCGTGCCGCCCAGCACGCTTAGATATGTCAAACGCCACTTTGACGCCGTGGGCGTGGCGAACAACCATTCTGGCGACTACGGCCCGCAGGCCTTTGCGCAGATGCTGGGTTTTCTGAAAAAAGAGGGCTTGGGCGTTTACGGCGGTGGCCTGAACTTGACCGAGGCGCACACCCCGTGGATTGTGGAGCGCAAGGGCTTGCGCATCGCCATCTTGGGCTACGACGAGTTTCAGCCGCGCAGCTTTGAGGCCGACACCGACCGTCCCGGCGTGGCCTGGAGCGAAGACGCGCAAGTGGTGCGCGACATCAAGGCCGCGCGCAGCCGCTGGAAGGCCGACGTGGTGATTCCCATCATGCACTGGGGCTGGGAAGACCCGGTGTCCAACGCCCGCCAGCGCCAGCTCGCCCGCACCATGATCGACGCGGGCGCCGACGCCGTCATCGGCGGCCATCCCCACCAAGTGCAAGACACCGAGCGCTACCGGGGCAAGCCGATTTTTTACAGCTTGGGTAACTTTGTTTTTGACGGCTTCTCAGACCCCGTGAACAACCGGGGCTGGGTGCTGCGCTTGGAGCTGGACAAGACAGGCGTGCGCAATGTGGAGGTGCATGTGGCGCAGATTGGTGTGGGGGGCCTGCCCAAGCCTGCGGGCACCGTGGCAGGGCCGTGAGAGCAAAAGTTCTGGGGAATCTTGAGGCTCAGTAGCGGCTTGCCATTTACGCGCCGGCGTTTTGGAGACCGGGCTTCCAGTCTTTGGTTCAAGGCGGCGTGCTGGCAGAAAACTGACCCTGCTGGGTTTGAAGTCAGTTCGGATTGTTGAATTTTTTGCTAATTTCAGCCGCTGGAAAGTAGTTATCGCTTCCCATTTGGGTTGCGGCAATCGTACAACCCGCGCCAGAGCTTAAATAAGTTAATTGATTACCCACCAAGCGGCAGCCACTCACTGCGGGAGCTGCAGTTCGGTCAACAAACACCACCGCAAGCCCCGATGATGCAGTGGCGGTTAACGAAACAGTGCCGTCATTTGGCGTGTTGTCTTGTGCCCAAGATATGGTTTGGTTGATGCGGCAGTTCACCGTCAAATCGTAACTTACGCGTTTAAAAAATAATATTTTTTCCTCTTCGACCAAAGCGCATTTGCCGTTGACCGGTTGGGTCCAGACATATACGTCGAACGATGAAGTGTTGGGTGGAAAAGCTGTGCGGAACCTGTATCTACCAGCGGATGGGATATATAAATCTTCTCCCAAAAAGAGATCAGGAGATAGGACCTTCAACACCAAACCAGTCATTCCTGCTCCAGCGTTCACAGTAACGCGCACGGTGCCAGGTTCATCCTCAACCTCACCGCCGCAAGAGACCAGCATCGGGACGCATAGCGCCACCAACATAATAAAAAACATTTTTTTCATATTCGCCCATTTGACATTCAGTGGACTGGATTTTAGGGTGTCGGTTTGAAGTGCAACGGTTCTCCACCTGTCATTTTTTGCCCTGGAAATTTTCATGATTGCACTTCTAAATAACGCAGCGCGCGTATCCGGGTTGACAGCGCGCAATGCAATGCAATGGCCTGGTTTGCTGGTAAAGATGCTACGGATGCCACTGCCGACACAGAGACGCGCACCCTCTATTTCAGGAATAAAGCAGCGGGCTAGCAACGGCCTTGAAACTGCGATTCCCACTTGCAAGCGGTGGCAAGCGCGAATCCGCCGCCATGACTGTGAAGCCACCCAATGGCACTACAACGGCTTTCGCTTACTGCCAGCCGATTTGATTTGTGCCGCACACCACAACTGCGCTCCAAGCAAAGGCCGCTGGCGCTCGGCAGTGACCGTGTGCACCGTGGTCAAACCGCACACCCCAATTCGGCGCCCGACGGCGGGGGGATGACGCCGCCGGGCGCCTGCAAGGCGCGCTAGACCACCTGGGCTGCCTCGTCCTGGGCCGAGGAACTGGCATGTGGAGCGCTTGGCGTGCCTGACGCTGGTTCCGCTGCCACCGGCAGGGCGACCTGCGCAAGTAGGACAGATCACTGCGATCCAGTTGCGAAAAGGCCAATGAAGGCGGCAATAGCAGCGTCGAGTCACTTAGCGATGGCACCGTTGCGGGCGTCTTGGTCATGGGCGCGCCGCTTGCCTTGGTCGCCTTGGCATCGGCAGGCGCAGCAGGCGCCACCGAAGCCGCAAAGGCCTGAAAACCCACCAACAGCGCAACCACCATCAAATTTGGTTTCAACATTGATCAAGTTTGAACCGGCTTCTGGTGACTGGGTCTGTGCAGGGATGGTTATGCTCATGCGCCTTACCGCGCCTACTTCCAGAAGCCCGCCCGTTCCACCCACACCTTGCCACAGCCATGGACTTCTCCCACCTCACCCGCGCCCACCTCCCCGCACTATTGGCCCGCATGCCCAAGGCAGAGCTGCACATTCACATCGAAGGCTCGCTGGAGCCCGAGCTCATTTTTGCCTTGGCGCACAAAAACGGCGTGGCGCTGACCTACCCGAGTGTGGAGGCGCTGCGCGCGGCCTATGCGTTTACTGACTTGCAAAGCTTTTTGGATCTGTACTACGCCGGGGCCTCGGTGCTGATTGACGAGAGCGACTTTTACGCCATGGCCATGGCCTATTTCGCACGCGCGCGCGCCGACCGCGTGGTGCACGCCGAGCTGTTCTTTGACCCGCAAACCCACACCGAGCGCGGCGTGGCCATGGGCACGGTCATCGGCGGCCTGGCGCGTGCCTGTGCCGATGCGCAAAGCCACTACGGCATCAGCGCCAGCCTGATCTTGTGCTTTTTACGCCACTTGTCCGAGGCGTCTGCCCTTGAAACGCTGCAAGCGGCATTGCCCTACCGCCAGCACTTCATCGGCGTCGGCCTGGACTCGGGCGAACGCGGCAACCCGCCTGAAAAATTTGCCACCGTGTTTGCCCAATGCCGCGCCCTGGGCCTGCATGTGGTGGCGCATGCGGGCGAAGAGGGGCCGCCCGCCTACATCACAAGCGCGCTGGACGTGCTGCAGGTAGAGCGCATCGACCACGGCGTGCGCTGCAGCGAAGACCCGGCGCTGGTGGCGCGCCTGGCTGCGAGCCGCATGCCGCTCACCGTCTGCCCGCTGTCCAACACCAAGTTGTGCGTGTTTGCCACCATGGCCGATCACAACCTGGCCACGCTCTTGCACGCCGGCCTGTGCATCACCCTTAACTCTGACGATCCGGCCTACTTTGGTGGCTACTTGCTGGCCAATTTTGAGGCCGCGTTTGCTGCGCTGCCAGCGCTCACGGTGCAAGACGCCTGGCAGCTCGCCCGCAATAGCTTTGAGGCCAGCTTTGCCAGCAACGCGCAAAAGGCGGCTTGGATAGGGGAGTTGGATGCGGTTTTTATAGCTGCCGCTTAAGTCGGTGTTTGTTGGGCGCTTTGCCGTTTGAGCAAGCAGCATGCGCACGCTTGCTTGGGCTCTTGGTGCCGTCAAATACGGCCTAGGGTTTACCCTGTAGGTAGTCAGCTATCACCCACGATCGCTTTTCCGCTTGGATACTTGTCTCCGCACCTGTACGAAGCTGCGCAGATACGACTAACCCAACGGAGACAAAAACCATGCGTGTCATTTCCATTGCCCAAGAAAGCCCCGAAATAGCGGGCTGTGACGAAGACAGCGGCATCGTCCGCAAAGTGAACCTGCCGCTGGCGCGGCGTGAATTTCTCAAAGGCTCCGGCCTGCTGTTTGGCACTTTGGCCACCGGCACGCTGCTGGCAGGACTGGCCCCGTCAAGCGCCTGGGCGCTGGAGCTGAAAAAGCTCTCCAGTGCCGAAGGCAAAACCCTGATGGCCATGGGCCGCACCCTGTACCCGCACGAAAAGCTACCCGACGCCGTCTACGCCTTGTTGGCCAAAGATCTGGATGGCGCCGCCGCAGGCAGCGCCGACTCGGCCAAGCTGCTGCAAGACGGCATTGCCTGGCTCAACAAGTCTGCTGGTGGCGACTTCGCCAAAGCCAACGCCAAAAAACGGGAAGAGATCGTGCGCAGCATGGAAGGCACCGCCTTCTTTGGCACGGTGCGCGGTCAGTGCATTACTTCGCTGTACGACAACGACATGGCCTACGCGGTGTTTGGCTACCCCGGCTCGGCTTGGGAAAAAGGCGGCTACATCACCCGCGGCTTTCAAGACCTGAAGTGGCTGCCCACACCGTCCCTCGAAGCCAGCCCCAAGCCCTACATGGGCTGAGTCGTTTCACAAAAAATCAGGAGATACAACATGGCGAAATTTGATTTTTCTGACGACTCGGTCGTCCTCATCATCGGTTCGGGCGCAGGCGGCGGCACGCTGGCCAACGAACTGTGCCAAAAAGGCATCAAGGTGGTCGTCTTGGAGGCTGGCGCGCTGCAGTCGCAAGCGACTTTTATCAACGACGAGTGGAAGTCGTTCAGCCAACTGGCCTGGCTGGACAAGCGCACTACGTCGGGTACTTGGCGCGTAGCCAAAGACTTTGCGGGTCTGCCCTCATGGATTTGCAAAACCGTGGGCGGCACCACCACCCACTGGGCGGGCGCTTCGCTGCGCTTCCAGGAGCACGAGTTCCGCACCAAGTCGGTCTACGGTGAAGTCAAGGGCGCCAACCTGCTGGACTGGCCCATCACCCTCAAAGACCTGGAGCCCTACTACGCCAAGGCCGAATACAAAATGGGCGTGACCCGCACCAACGGCATTCCCGGCCTGCCCGGCAACAACAACTTCAAGGTCATGCATGCAGGCGCCACCAAGCTCGGCTACAAGGAAGTGCACACCGGCAATATGGCCATCAACAGCCAGCCGCGCGATGGCCGCGGACGCTGCATGCAACTGGGCTTTTGCTTCCAGGGTTGCAAGAGCGGCGCCAAGTGGTCCACGCTGTACACCGAAATCCCCAAGGCCGAGGCCACGGGTAATTTTGAGATTCGCCCCCAGTCGCATGTGACACGCATTGAGCACAACGCCTCAGGCAAAGTGACCGGCGTGGTGTACTTTGACAAAGACGGCAAAGAGCAGCGCCAAAAAGCCCGCATCGTCTGCGTGGCTGGCAACTCGATTGAGACCCCACGCTTGTTGCTGCTGTCGGCCTCGAGCATGTTCAAAGACGGCCTGGCCAACTCGTCAGGCCAGGTGGGACGCAACTACATGCGCCACATGACCGGTTCGGTCTATGCCGCATTCAAAAACCCAGTGCACATGTACAAGGGGACGACCATGGCCGGTATCGTGCGCGACGAAGCTGCGCACAACCCCAGCCGCGGATTTGTGGGTGGCTACGAACTCGAGACCTTGAGCCTGGGCATCCCCTTCATGGCCGCCTTCCTGAACCCGGGCGGCTGGGGTGCGGACTTCTCATGGTGGATGGACCACTACACCAACCTGGCCGGTATGTGGCTGGTGGGTGAGGACATGCCACGTGAAGGCAACCGCGTCACGCTCAACACCGACGCCAAAGACCAGTGGGGCAACTACGTTCCCAATGTGCACTTTGACGACCATGACAACGACATCGCTATGCGCAACCACGCCTTCACCCAAGGCGAGCGCATTTACCAAGCGGCTGGTGCGATCAAAACCTTCCGTACGCCGCCCTATCCGTCCACGCACAATATGGGTACCAGCCGCATGAGCGCACGCCCCCAAGACGGTGTGGTGAACAAATGGGGCCAAACGCACGACATTCCCAACCTGTTCATCAGCGACGGCAGCCAGTTCACCACGGGCGGTGCGGAAAACCCCACGCTGACCATCGTGACCTTGGCCATTCGCCAGGCGGACTACATCGCCAAGCAAATGACCGAGCGCACCATTTAAGATCTGCAAGTCTGACCCTGGAGCAACCCATGTGTGAATATTTCGTCAAGGCCGATCCCATCCAGTACGAGCAGCGCTCACGCACGGTGCGCATCCGCAATGTGCTCACCAGCTTGCGCCTGGAAAACATGGTGTGGGACATCCTGGCCGAAATGGCTGAGGAAGAGGGTTGCACCACCAATGCGCTGATCGCTAAGTTCCACGACGAGATCATGGCGCACCGGGGCGAGGTGCCCAACTTCGCCTCCTTCCTGCGGGTCACCAGCATGCGCTATCTGCGCCGCTGCGTGATCAACACCGAGCGCCAGCAGGCGCTTCCGGTGGCCAGCGTCATGAGCATCCCCAACCGCCCGCAGACGATTGATACGCCCCCAAAGCAAGTAGCGGCGGTGGGCAGGTAATTTTATTTCCCATCGCAACCCGTCCGCTGCTTTCCCAGGCAACGGACGGGGTTTCCGCGAGCCTTTATTTCAACGCGAAAGAACTTTTCCTCATGAGCTTTTCTACCGAAAGCCACCCCGGCGTCAGCCCCAGCGTGCCCGAAGCGACGCACGGTTTTGTCTTCAACCACTCCATGCTGCGCATCAAGGACCCGGCCGTGTCGCTGGCTTTCTACACCGGCGTCATGGGCATGCAGGTGTTGCGCAAGCTTGATTTCCCGGAAATGAAGTTTTCGCTCTACTTCTTGCACCGCGCAAGCGAGGGCGAAAGCGCGCCCGAGGACGTGGGCGAGCGAACAGCCTGGACTTTTGCGCAGCGCGGCATCTTGGAGCTGACCCACAACTGGGGCACCGAGACCGACCCCGATTTCAAGTACCACGACGGTAACGCGCAGCCCCAGGGCTTTGGCCATATTTGCTTCTCGGTGCCCGACCTGGACGCAGCCACCGCTTGGTTTGACCAAAACCAAGTGACGTTCGTCAAGCGCCCCGACCAGGGCAAGATGAAAGACGTGGCATTTATCAAAGACCCCGACGGCTACTGGATCGAGATCGTCGAACCCGCCCGCCTGAAGAATCTGGGACGCTAAGGCCATGCGCATGCTGACCTTTCTTCACAAAACTGCCGTCGTGCTGGGCATTGGATTACTCGCGGCGCAGGCGCAGGCCAATGAAGCGCTGGCGCGCAAAAACGATTGCCTGGGCTGCCACGCCGTGGCCACCAAACTGGTGGGCCCGGCCTACAAGGACGTGGCCGCCAAGTACGCTGGTCAGGCCGACGCGCAAGCTGCCCTGGTGCAAAGCATCCGCAACGGTAGCGTTGGCAAATGGGGCGAACTGCCCATGCCCGCGCACCCCAAGCTCTCGGACGCCGACGCCAAAAAACTGGCCGCCTGGGTGCTGAGCCTCAAGTAAAAATCCCCCATGCAGTATTTACACACCATGGTTCGGGTGACCGACCTGGACGCCTCATTACGCTTCTACCGCGACGCGCTGGGCCTGGAGGTGCTGAGCGTGCGCGAGGTGCCGCTAGGGCGCTTTACCTTGGCCTTTTTGGCTGCGCCCGGCAACAGCAGCGCGCAGGTGGAGCTGACCTACAACTGGGACCCCGAAACCTACACCGGCGGTCGCAATTTCGGCCACCTGGCTTATGCGGTAGACGATATTTACGCCACCTGCGCGCGCCTGCAAGCGCACGGCGTGGCCATCGTGCGCCCGCCACGCGACGGCTATATGGCCTTTGTGCGCTCGCCCGACCAGATTTCTATTGAGCTGCTGCAGCGCGGCGGGCACTTGCCCCCCGCCGAACCTTGGGTGTCCATGCCCAATATCGGCACATGGTGAACGTCGACATGGACCACGGCGCCACCTGGCCCGGCCACCATGCGGTGGCGCATCTGCCGGGTTCGCTGCCCATGGGCGGCGTGGTGCCTATGACGCCGGTGCAAGCTTTCGATTCCCCGCCTGCCGCCCTGGAACTCCACGAACAGCCGTCGTTGCGTCCCCTGCGCCATGACATTGAACTCGGTGGCCTGTTGGCCTTTGTGATTGACCAGGTGGTAACACCTTCTGAGGCCGACGCCATCGTGGCCGCCACCGAGCAACTGGGCTACCGCGACGAAGCGCCCGGCATCGCCACGCCCCCGGGCATGCGCATGAACAAATCGGTGCATTGGGTGGCAGACGAAGCGCTAATGGCGCCGATGTTTGCCCGCATCGCCCATTTGCTGCCACCCGTGTTGCACGGCGCGCCCCTGTTCCCTGCGTTCAGCCGGCGCCTGAACATGTACCGCTACGACTCCAATGACGTGTTCAACCGCCACACCGACGGCAACTGGCCCGGCTACAGCCTGAGCGCCGACCGCAGCGCCATGGAGGAATGGCCGCCAAGCCTGCGTTCGGGCCTGACCATGCTGCTCTACCTTAACGGCCCGGCTGACGGGGTGGAGGGCGGAAATACCCGCCTGTTTGGCCCGCGAGGCTTGCAGGTGGACGTGGCCCCGGTCAAAGGCGCTGCGCTGTTTTTTCGCCACGGCTTTGACTTCGACTCGGTAGTCCACGAGGGCTGCCGCGTCATGGGCAGTGTTTCAAAGTATGTGGCGCGCATCAATGTGATGTACGGCAGTCTGTAAATTCGAAGCTCTGCCAAATTGCGCTTCAGGCCTGCAAGGGTCGGTCCTCATCCAAGGCAATCGCGTTGCCCATGCTGAGCAAAATCGGCCGCCCATCGGGCGTGTTCAGTGGCACCACGCGCGCGCCCTGGCTGCCGCTGGCCGGCAACAACGCGCACAAGGTGGGGCTGCTGCGCAGCTCACCGTTGAGGTGCACTTCCAGGTCGGCGATGACCAGGGTGGCTTCAGACAAGATGCTTTTTACGCGCATAGGGCACTCCTGAGTTTGGGGTGAGTAGCGGGTGATTCTCGCCGCGGCCCGGCGCCGGTCTACCTTTCGCGGGGCACGAGCGCAATACTTCCGCTCACCGTCACGCTGACTTGCGCCTTGCCCGCCTCCACCGGCTGTGCCTCAGCGCCCATGGAAGCGCCCAGGGCGCGCACGCGGTAGAGCGGCGCGGCGGCGCCCACCTCTCCGTCGCCCACGCTCACCTCGCGCAAGGTGTAGCCGCCAAAGCCAAACTGCGTGGCGTACGCGATGGCGCGCGCCTGAAAGCGGCCAATCGCCTGGCTTGCCACCTCGGCCTCCACCCGCTCGCGGGCCTCGCGCGACAGGCCAAAGGCCACGCGGTCCACGGTGAGCGTGCCCAGACGTCCGGCGAGTTGGCTGATAGTGGCCATATCGCTGCCTTCTAGCACCAGCTCCGCACGACCCTGCCAGCCGGTGATGGTGTTGCCGCCACTGGGCTTGTTGGAATAGCGCGGCACCAGCGAGAAAGCCCCGGTGCGGACCTCCAGCAACTTGGGCCGCGCAGCCTTGCGCGCCTCGGCCAATGCGGCATCCAGCGCCTGGCGCAGCTGGGTTTGCACCGCTGCGGCGTCCGCGCCCTCTTTAGTCGTGCTCAAAGTGATCGACAGCAGATCTTGCGTGACCTCAGCGCTGGCGTTGGCGCTGAGCGTCAGGACGTTATAGGGTGAGGCTGCGGGGCTCGCGGGGGGCGCCGGTTGGGCAAAAGTGCCGGTGTACCAGGCAAGGCCGGCGAGCAAGAGCGCAGCACAGCGGGGGCGGGCAAGGTGGGTCATACAGCTACTTTAAATGCAAAAGTGCATGCGGCGGGGCGCCCACAAGGGCTGGTGTGGGCCTTCCCTGTGCAGCGCGCCAGCCCCCGCTGTGGTTGACCGCGCACTTGCATTACGCTGCAAAAACCCTCGCCCGGACTTGCGCGGCGTCAGCCAGGCTAAAAATCGTACTTCAGCTCCGCCACCAAAGTGCGCCCCGGGTAGGGGTGGTAGTTCCAGTATTCCGCGTTCGTCAGGTTGTCAATGCCCAAGGCGACCACCAGCTTGGGCTCCATGGCGTAGCGTGCCCGCACATCAACAACCAAAAAGCGGCTCGCCGCCGTGTAAGCAAAGCCGTTGACGTCGGTGTTGTTGAGCGTCGAGAACTGATCGCCGCTGTAGCGCACACCCAGCGAGGTGCTCCGTTGCGCGTCCCAGCGGTAGTTGGCCAGGGCGCTGGCGCGCCACTGCGGTACGCGCGGCTGCAGTTTGTCGATGGTGTCGCCCGGTGTAGCCACATAAGAGCTGTTGGCTTTGATGCGCGAGTCGGCGTAGGTGATGCTGCCCGACAGGTCCAGGCCCCGGGTAATCACGTCCTCGCCCTGGAAGGCCACTTCCAGCCCTTGCGTGCGGATGGCGTCGATGTTTTGCACCATGTTGACGATGGTGCCGTCAGACTTGGTGCCCACCGCTTGGGAGTACAGCGAGTCGTTGACGTCCTCTGCAAAGTAGGTCACGCGCAGCAAGCCATTGCCCAGGTCTTTTTCCAGCGTCAGCTCACCCGTCCACGACTTTTCAGGCCGCAATTGGGGGTCGTTCACCCAGGTCTGGCCGCTGGGGCAGGCGCTGGCCACGGTTTTGGTGGCGATGTCGGAGCACTTGGTGGTGGCGCCATACAGCTCAGACACCGTGGGCATGCGCACCGCGCGCCCCAGCGAGCCTTTGAGCACCGTGTCTTGTGCCCACTGGTAAGCCAGCGCCGCCTTGGGTGAGGCAAAGACTTCCGTGCGCGATGCGTAGCTGTCGGTCTTGACGGCGCCAGAGACTGCACTCGTGGCGTAGCCGTCAGACGCGCTCCAGCGCTCCAGGCGCAAGCCGAGCACGGTTTTCCAGTCGGTGGCAAAAGCCCAGGCGTCTTGGCCGTACATGCTTTGCAGCTTGCTCTGGCCGCCCACATCGGCGTTCAGGCCAGCCACACCGCTTTGCGCGCTGCTGGTAAACCAGTTGTCGGTCAGGCTCAGGTTGGACTTATTGATGCGCAGTTGGTAGCTGTCTTGCGCCACGCCAAAGTCCACCACATGCGCGCCGCCCATGCCTTGGGGGCGCCAGATGCCTTTGGCCGCCAAGGTGGTCCAGCCCGTGCCTTTTTGGTCGGTCAGCGTGGCGGCGTTGGCCTGGCTGCCGCTGGTCATGGTGCCGTTCAGGTTGGCCGCATGGTTGATGGCGGACTGGCGCACTTGGTCGGTGCTGTAGTCCACCATGCTGGCGGCGAGCTCCCAGTCCCAAGTGCCTTTGGTATTGCTTTTGACCGAGAGGCCGTGCATCCAGTGGTCCAGGTTTTCTTTGGTGGCGTTGAAGAGGTTGGTGGCGGAATAGGTCTGGCCGTGGATGGCGTAGTTGCCGCTGTAGACGGCGGCGCCAGAGGCGTCGGTCAAGTAGCTTTTGGGCGTGCCGTCGGCGGCATTTTTCCAGTTGCCCAGCAGGTAGCTGGCGCGCACCGTGGGCGACAGGTCATAGGCCAGCTTGAGTTTGGCGTGGTCTTGCACCGTGTGGTACTGGGTGTTGGTGCCCAGAATGGCCCAAGGCGTGTTGGTCTTGTCCAGGCCATAGATGGCGCCTGTGGCCACCGGGTTGCTGCCGGGTGCGGTGGTGGAAATGGCTTTGGTGGCGTACACCAGCGGCTGGCCCTGACTGTCGGTGCGGTTCAGGCTGAGCCACCAGGCCCCGTCGCCGCTTTTTTTGCCCAGCGAGGCGCTGGCCTGGCTGGCTTGGTAGCTTTCGTGGGTGTTGTACAGGTCAAAGTTTTGCTGCGATGTGACGATTTTTGCGTGGCCCTCCAACTGCGTGGGCATGCGCGTCACATAGTCCACGATGGCGCCCGCCGAGTTGCCGGGGTAGGCGGCGGAAAACGGGCCGTACATCACATCCGCACGCTCTATCTCTTCGGGCGTGACCATGCCCCAGCGTGGCGCGTAGGTGGCGCCGTTGCCCAGGTAGTTGGACAGCAATATGCCGTCGGCATACACCGCCGAGCGCGCGCTATTGCCCGTGCCCGAGGCGCGGCTCGACAGCACGGCGTGGTTGTAGTCGCCGATGTAGCGCCGGCGTACTACCAGGCTGGGGAAGTACTTGAGCACGTCTTCGCTGTCGGTGGCGTTGATGGTTTGCTCGATGTGCGTGCGTGTTACGCCCTCGATCGTGGTGGGAATTTGCGTGGGCAAGGAGGTCGGTCGCCCGCCGGTGATGGTGACCATGCCCAGGGATTTGACGGGAATGTCCTCAGTGGCAGGGTCCGTTTGGGCCACTGGGGTTTGGGCCGCAGCCGAAAGTGCAAAAGACAAGGGAAAAGCGATGGCCAGTGCCAGCGCCAAGTGGGTTTTTTTCATAGCAATACCAAATAAAGAAGCCTGTGGCCGCACGCCATCTTGGCGCGCGGTGCGCGACTCAGGTGCAAGCGGTATGACATACCCCCGCGCGCGCCAAGGCGCGCGGGGCAAAAGGTGTCAAGCGGCCAGTGGCGGGCCGCGTGGCGCGGCGGCGCCTTGGTGGGCGCCGTACACGGGTGCGGCTTGCGGCGCCCATGCCAGCGCTGGTGGCAAGGCCCGCGCCAGCACAAAAAATGCGGCCGCTGGGGGCGGCGCCAGCCCGCCATGCGACAGCAGGCACAAAGCGCAGTGCATGCCGGGGCCCGCGCCGGGCGGCGGGCTGTCCGCAGGTGCACTGCTTTGGCCTGCGGGCCAGGCGTCAAGTGCCATGTCGCCGCCGGCCTGCGCGCCGGTGGCGTCAGCCAACACGGTGCGCGGGCCGCTGCTGCTGCATACCTCTATGCCGTGGGCAGGCGCGGGCACCAGCGCCCCTGTCACCAGCGGCGCCAGCGTGGCAAACGCCATCAGCCCCAGCGCCAGCCAAGCGCAGGCACGCGTGCGCACGCGGCTTAGCGTGAGAGTGAGGCGCAGCATCTCTTGCATGGTTTACAGCGGGTGTAAATCAAAAGGTAGTCGCGTGGTTCGCTGGCGGCACCAACGCGTGGGCGCTGGTGCTGGCGCTTGAGCGCGGTGAAAGTTAGGGCTTTGCCGGCGCGCTGTGCATGCCGTGTGGGTTCGCGCCCGCGTCGCTGCTGGGCGCGGCCATAGCCACCGGCACTTTCAGGTCCAGTGTGCTTTCCACGCCTTTGGCGTCTTTAAAGCGCAGCGTCACGGGAATAGTCGTGTCCTTGAGCAAAGGTACTTTCAGGTCCATCAGCATCAGGTGAAAGCTGCCGGGCTTGAGCGCTACCGCCTTGCCGGCCGGCAGGCGCAAGCCCTCGGCCAGGGCGCGCATTTGCATGGTGTTGCCGTCCATCTTCATTTCATGCACCTCGGCCACACCGGCCACGCTGCTGGCGGCACCCACCAATGTGGTGTCAGCTTTGGCGGTAAGCGTCATAAAGGCGCCGCTGGCCTTTTGGCCCTGCACGGTGGCGCGTGCCCAGGCGTCTTTCACGTCCACGTTTTGCGCCAGGGCAGGGCCCATGCACAAGGCGGTGGCCAGAACGATGGCGACGGAAATTTTGCTTTTCATAGGAATTCCAAAGTACAGAGGTTGACAAAAATAGAAGTGCTGCCTCAATGGCTGTGGGCGCCTGCGGCCTGCACGTCCAACACTTCAAGCAGCGCCGCAGGCGACTTTAGGCCTTTGGTCGATGTACCGCTGGTGGGCACCTCGGCCCAGTCGTTGGCGCCTTGGGCGCAGCTTTGCAACACCTTGAACCAGAGCGGCCCTGGTTGGGCCGGTGTGGTGCCGCGCAGCACAAATTCGTCGTAATAGGCCGCAGGCAAGGCGTTCTCTGGGCCGTTGGCCGTCCAGGTGATTTCCAGCACACCCTCACTGTATTTTTTGCCATGGCTCTCGAAGGGCACGGGCAGGGGACCGGTTTTGGTGCTCACCGCCCAACCCGCCTTGGGCATGGGCTGGGCGCCATTAAAGCCGGCTGGAATCGTGACGCGAATGGCGGTGGTGGCTTGCGCGTCGCAGCCGTGGCCCACGCGAAAGGTGGCGCGGTAACTGGAGCTGGCCGCTGCAGCGCCGTCTTGCAAAACGACGTGGGCATAGCTGGGGACGCCCAGGCACAAGGCGCTGGACAGGGCAAAGGATGCGATGAGGGACAGTTTCATAAGTTTCTTCAACAAGCAGGCGGCGCACGCGCAGCCGGGGCATGGGATTCACCCCCAGGCTGCGTGGCAGCGCTCGGGGCACAAGAGGGCGATGAAACCGGCAGTTGCGAACCAAGGGCTTGCCGTGGCGTCGCACCCACCGTGCGCTGGCCCAGCCCCGTTGGGGCCAGCCGCGCTTCAGGTCTGCGCTGGTGGACCGCGCCCCGGTGGCGGCGCTGCGCTGCGCCAGGCGTGTGGGTTGGGGCCCGCGCTGGCAGCGATTGCCAGGGACCGTATGGGAACTGAAAAGTCGGTTTGCGCGGCTGGCGTAGGTGCGCCAGTAAATAGGCACAGCGCGCAGTCCAAGCTGTGCGTTCCCTGGCTGGCGGGGGCACCGGTTTCGGCGTCCACCAGCACGACCATGCCCGAGGCCGAACACACCATGCGGCTGCCCTGGGCTTGCGCCAGCGGCGCGGCGGCTGCCAGCCCGAGCGCCAGACACCACCACAGCAGCACGGCGCGCGCAAGCGTTCGGGTGGTGCGAAGGGTGTGCAAGGGGGGCATGGTGCGCGATTATGGCAGCCAGCGTGCTGCTATCCTGCGCCCATGCAAAGCCTGTTCCACCTTGCCATCCATGTCCACGACTTGCAGGCCGCCCGCCAGTTTTACGGCGACGTGCTGGGTTGTACCGAGGGGCGCAGCACCGCCACCTGGGTGGACTTTGACTGCTTTGGCCACCAGCTCTCGCTGCATCTGGGCGTGCCTTTTGCCACCACCCGCACCGGCCAGGTGGGCGACACGCTGGTGCCCATGCCGCACTTTGGCTTGGTGCTGGCGCTGCCCGAATGGCAGGCGCTGGCGCAGCGCTTGCAGACCGCCAAGGTGGAGTTTGTGATGGAGCCGCAAATCCGCTTTGCAGGCCAGAGTGGCGAACAGTGGACCATGTTTTTTCTGGACCCCTCGGGCAACCCGATGGAGGTCAAAGGCTTTGCCAGCCTGGAGTCGGTGTACGCGCCATGATGAATTACACCTTTGCCTCGGCCACCATATTGCTGGTGCTTATCACCGATCCGGTGGGCAATATCCCGGTGTTTGCCAACGCGCTCAAGCACGTGGCGCCCGAGCGGCGTGCGCGGGTGATTCTGCGCGAGATATTGATTGCCTTCTTTTTGCTGCTGACCTTTATGTTCGTGGGCGAGGGCTTCTTAAAGGTGATGAACCTGAGCGAGCTGTCCTTGCAAATCGGCGGCGGCGTGATTTTGTTTTTGATTGCGCTGCGCATGGTGTTTCCGCCCCCGGCCACGCTAGAGCCCGAGATTTTTGAAGAGCCCCTGATCGTACCCCTGGCCGTGCCGGCCATCGCCGGGCCGTCGGCGCTGGCCACCGTGCTGCTGCTGGTGTCGCAGCAGCCCGAGCGCCGCCTGGACTGGATTGCCGCGCTGTGCGTGACCATGCTGGTCAGCGCTGTGGTGCTGGTGTCGGCTGAACGCATCCAGCGTCTGATTGGCAGCCGCCTGGTGGTGGCGGTGGAGCGCCTGATGGGCCTGGTACTGGTGTCGGTGGCCATCGAGATGATGCTGCGCGGTGCCAAGACTTTTGCCCAGCAGCTGACGCGGCCCTGAACGACTTATACGGACCTTACCGTCCATTTTCTGCAACCTGAGCCCGGACTTTGCCCGCCATGAGCGCCCTCAAAACCCATATTGCCCGCAGCTTTACGCGGCTCTACACCCACCCCGGCCTGCGCCGCCTGCGCCGCGCCCGCGCCGCTCTTTGGCGCAAGCTCACCGGCGCGCCGGCCCAAGTGCACTACTTTCACCAGGCCGATGACCCCTACAGCCACCTGTGTGCGCAGGTGCTGGAGCAGCTGGCGGGCAACTACCAGATCGTGCTCCTGCCCCATTTGGTGAGCCCGCCGCAAGACTCCGCCGCGCCCGAGCGCGCGCGGTTAGCGCACTGGTCGCTGCGCGACGCCTCCACGCTGGCCCAAGCACATGGCCTGCAGGCGCCCCACGCCCCGAACGGTACCCCACCCACGGCAACCGCGGTGCAAGCCGCCGAGGCGGCGCTGGTGGCGGCGCTGAATGCCGGTACTTTCGTGGCGCAAGCGGCGCACATCAGCGCGGGCTTGTGGCAGCCCAGCGCCCAGACCGGACCGCACGCCAGCGCCACGCCGCAACGCGTGGCCGAGTGCAAAGCCCAAGGCGACGCGCTGCGCAAGCGTGCCGGGCACTACCTGGGTGCCACCTTGTATTACGCGGGCGAGTGGTACTGGGGCTTGGACCGGCTGCACTTTCTAGAAGAGCGCCTGCGCGAGGAAGGTCTGTGCCGCAACCCAGCTGCGCCCCCGATTGCGCCAGTGCACGAGCTTGCACTCGCGCCCTTGCAGGGGCCAGGTGCCTCGCCCGGCACCACGCTGGACTACTTTTTGTCATTCCGCAGCCCCTACACCTATTTGGCGCTGCCCCGTGTGCGGGCGCTGGCCGCGCACCACGGCGCCGAGTTGCGCCTGCGCTTTGTGTTGCCCATGGTGATGCGCGGCCTGCCGGTGCCGGTGGAAAAGCGCTTGTACATCGTGACCGACGTGGCGCGCGAGGCGCAGCGCCTGGGCATGGCCTTTGGCAACGCGGTAGACCCGGTGGGCAAGCCGGTGGAGCGCGGCTACGCGCTCTTACACCGCGCTATTGCAGCGGGCAAGGGCATTGAGTTTGCTGCCTCGTTTTTGCAAGGCGTGTGGGCCGATGGGCTGGACGCGGGCAGCGACGCTGGCCTGAACGCGATTGCCGCACGCGCGGGTTTTGATGCGGCCTGGGTGCAAGCCGCTTTGCCCGACGAATCCTGGCGCGCGGTGGCCGCCGCTAACCGCGAAGCGCTGCTGGCGCAGGAGCTGTGGGGCGTGCCATCGTTTCGTGTCAACGATTTGCCCGGCCACTGGGGTCAGGATCGGCTATGGGTGATTGAGCGGGAGCTGTGCGCCACTCTGGTCTAGGCGGAGAATTCAGCGCTATTGCGCACCGCCCGGCGCCACCACCTCTTGCGCAATGGCGCCAAACAGGCTGTGCCCGTCGCGGCCTGTTACGTCCATTTCCACCGTGTCGCCCACGCGCAGGTAGTCGGTGGTGGTTTGGCCGTTTTGCAGCAACTCCATGGCGCGCTTTTCGGCGATGCAGTGGTAGCCCTTGGGCCAGTCGGGCAGGTCTTGGGCGCTCTTTCTGCCCTCACGTACACGCGCCTGGCTGCTGACGGTGCCGCTGCCCACCAGCGTGCCCGCGCGAAGCGGGCGGTGCTGCGCCAGTTGGGCAATCAGTTGGCCAAAATGCAGCGTCATATCGGCGCCCGCGTCGCACAAGCCCACTTTGCGGCCATTCCAGCTGGTTTGCAGCGCCAGGTTTACCCGACCCTTGCGCCAGGCATCGCCCAGCTCGTCGGGCGTTACCGCCACCGGCGCGAACGCGGTGCCCGCATCGGCGTTGTGCTGCGCGCGCAGTTGCAGGCTATTGGCCAGCAGCAGCAGGCGCACTCCGTCCAAGGCGCGCTCGGGCGTGCAGCCTTGGGGAATATCGCTGGTGGCCACGGCCAGCTCGGCGGAAAAGTCGAGTTCGAACGCCGCGTGGCCGCAAACGACGGGTGCGTGCGGCGCCAAAAAAGCGTCGCTGCTGGCTTGCACCAGGGACTGCGCTGGCCCATCGCTGGACACGTCCAACTCATCACCAGCACCCGTTTGTAGTGCCGCCGCTTGCCGCAGTAGCTGGCCGTGGCTGGCATACCCGCCGCCGTGCGCCCACTGAAAAGCGCGCGGCAGGGGTGCGGCGCACTGCGCCGGGTTAAAGGCAAAAAAGTGGCGCGCCCGCCCGGCATTGAGCTGGTCCGACAGGTCTTGCAGCTGGGGGCTGAGGTAGTTCCAGTCGTCGAGCACCTGCTGCAGGCGATTGGCGATGTGCGAGGGATACACCGCCTGGCTAAGGTCGCGCGAAACGATGACCAACTGCCCGTCGCGCGATCCATCTTGATAACTGGCAAATTTCATGGGGCGATTTTCGCTGGCAAATGATTACAAATCCGATATTTACCGAGTTTCATGGCTTTGGAAATGGCGTTGTTCGCAAATTGGGATCAAAGAAAATAATTTTTGCCAATGCCGCGGTTTCATGTGGCAAAAGTAAAAGTGTTCACTGGCTATATTGCTAACGACTACCTTACTTTTATTTGATTGGAGAAATGAATATGCGATTTACAAGCTTGGTATTGAGTGCCTGTGTGTTGACTGCTTGTGGCGGTGGTGGGGGTGATGGCGGGTCGAAGTTGAGCACGACGCAGGCGGCGTATGAAAGTATGCTCCTCAGCCCCAGCGCGGTGTATGAGAGCGACGCAAGCTTGCCGTCAGATCCGCAACAAGGTAAGCCCGTGAGCGGCACGCACTATTTGTACGATCAAAGCACAACACTATCCAAGTCTCCGCTCACCAACGGCGCACAAAGGGTGTCGGTTGGTGCGTGGTCGACCATTAGCCCCAGTCTGGCACTGCCCTCATCGGTTCGGCAGCGATGGACCTTTTTCAATGGAAAACGCTATAAATTATCCGAGCAGGGGCGTGAAATTAAATACCTCGGAGGGGATATCGTGGAATCCATTGTTACGGCGGACGGAGACGTAATTTCATCTCAAACATCCACATTGGTGACCGCTACCCCCTTGACCGGGCCGGTTGCATCTGCCGCCACTTTGTTCACAGGTATTCCGTCGGCACTATTTAAAAATTTAAGCTTGTTGAAGTCCGACACAACCTGGTCAGCAGGCTCTGCCTATATGAACGGAAGTTGGAAGTCCAATACGGATAATTATCTAGTCTATGCGGATGACAAGGATCCTAATACGCTTAAGCTCATCGCTGCGGGGTCAACGATTCAACAGCTGATCTCCGAGCAAAAGTTGCTTTATAACGGCGACAGCCCATCAGTCACATACTCCCTGAACAACGGCAGCATAAAGGTCAAAAGTACTGTGAGCACTGGTGTAACAACCTACGTTGCGAATAGCTCTTTCCCTGGCGAGTATTTCCGCACTTTTTACGAATTCGATGGAAATGTATACGCTGGCGCCTTGCAGAAAAGCGGTGTAACGGTCCCAATTAACACCTATAACACCCAAGCGCGCGACAGCATCAAGGCCGCCCTGACCTTCTAAGCCTCTCCCAACACCGCACCCCACAGCGCCAAGCCGGCCGCACGCTCCTGCGCCACGGCCTCTAAGGCCACTTCGGTGGCCTCCTCATTGAGCCGGGCGCGGTGTTGGATTTGGCGCAGGCTGCGGTAAGCCTGCGCGGCGTCTGTGCCGATGGGCGCGAGCAACAAGCCGCAGTCCTGGGCGCGTTTGAGCAGGGCGATGTTGCCGACATTGGCGCGCAAATCGGGGTGCTTGCCGCTGTGGGCCAGCACCAAAAACTGCACCGCAAACTCCATGTCCACCATCCCGCCGGCGCTGTGTTTGACGTCAAACGCACCGTCTTTGTCGCGGTGCGCCGCGCGCACCTTGGTGCGCATGGCGGCGATTTCCTCGTGCAAGGCCGCAGGATCGCGCGGGCTGGCGATCACCGCTTCGCGCACCGCGTCAAAGCGCGCTTGCATGGCCGGGCTGCCCAGCACGCAGCGCGCGCGGGTGATGGCCTGGTGTTCCCAGGTCCAGGCGGTGTTGGAGCCGCGTTGCTGCTGGTAGTTGGCGTAGGCGCTAAAAGGCGTGACCAGCATGCCGGCGTTGCCATTGGGGCGCAGCGCGGTGTCGATCTCGTACAAGTCGCCTTCGCTGGTTTTCACGGTCAGCCAGTTGATCAGCTTGCGCACCAAGGCGCCGTAGATTTCGCCCGCGCGCTCGTCCTCGTCGTCGTAGACAAACACAATGTCCAGGTCGCTGCCGTAGCCCAGCTCTTTGCCGCCGAGCTTGCCGTAAGCAATGATGGCCAGTTGGGGCAGTTCGCGGTGGCGGCTTTTCAGGCGCGCCCAGCACCAGACGGTGGTAATTCGCAAGATGGCTTCAGCCAAGGCGCTCAGGTCGTCGGCGACTTGCTCGACCGTGAGCTGGCCCTCAATGTCGCGCGCCAGGGTGCGAAACACCTCTGCGTGGTGGGCGCGGCGCAGCAGGTTGAGCAAGGTTTCTTCGTCGTCTTCGCCGCTGGCAGTTAGAGCGCTCAAACGGTGGCTGATTTCGGCCTCAAAGGCAGGGGCGTCAAAGCGCTCAGTCAGCATGTCGCTGCCGGCCAGCTCGTCAATCACGCCCGGGTGCGTTTGCAGGTAACGCGCAGGCCACCGCGCCGCGCCGAGCATGCGCAGCAGGCGCTCGTGCACCAGCGGGCGTTCGTCTAGCAAGGACAAATAGCTTTCGCGGCGCAGCAGCGTCTCCATCCAGTCCATCAGGCGTACGCCGGCCAGTTCGCTGGAGCGGCCCTGGTCCACCCACTGGGCGGTACGTTGCACCAACTTCAGCAAGCGGGCGCGCGATTCGTCGCGCAGCGCCTGAACACGGGGGTGGGTGCGCCAGTGCGCCAGTCGCTCTTTGAGCGCGCCTTGCAAGAGCGCCAGCGTGGCTTCCAGGTCCAACGCTGGGCTCGCCCTTTGCCCCGAAGCTTGGCCCGAGGTGGCGCCTTTGCCTTTGCCGCTTGCGTTGCCATTGCATCCGTTGCAGCTGGGCGCCGGGCCGCCCAATAGCGCATCAAACTCGTGCGCCACCAGTTCGCGGTGGGCGTCGAGCTGGGTCAAAAACGCGCTGGTGTTTTGCAAGCCCAGGGATTGGGCAATCCAGGCCAAATCACCGTCGTCGGTGGGCAGCACATGGGTTTGCTGGTCGTCGAGGTACTGGATGCGGTGTTCTACCTGACGCAAAAACACATAGGCCGCACTCAGAGCCTGGGCGGTGGCCTGCGCCATGAGCCCGGCTTTGGCCAGGCGTGCCAGGGCGCTGACGGTCGGGCGGGTGCGCAGTTCGGGAAACTGGCCGCCGCGCACCACCTGCAGCAGTTGCACGGTAAATTCAATCTCGCGGATGCCCCCGCGCGAGAGTTTGACGTCGTTGTTGCGCTCAGGTCGCCCGGCGCTGCGCTTCGAAGCGTGGTCGCGAATCTGGCGGTGCAGCACGCGCAAGGCGTCAAACACGCCGTAGTCTAGGTAGCGGCGAAACACAAAAGGCATCACGATGGAGCGCAGCTGCAAGGTCAGCGGCCACTGCGCGCTACCCGCGGGCGCCACCACGCGGCTTTTGAGCCAGGCAAAACGCTCCCACTCTCGGCCTTGCGACTGCAGATACTCTTCGAGCGCTCCCAGCGACATGGCCGGTGGCCCCGAGTTGCCGTTGGGGCGCAGCGCCAAATCGAGTCGGAACACAAAGCCGTGTTCCGACACCTCGCCCACCAGTGCATAGACCGCGCGCACCCATTTGCCAAAAAACTCCTGATTGGAAATGCGTCCGCGCCCCTCAATCGACCCGGCGGTGTCGCCGTCTTGGTCATAGATATAGACCAGGTCGATGTCGCTGGAGACGTTGAGCTCGCGCGCGCCGAGTTTGCCCATGCCAATCACGCACAGCTTGCAGCGCTCGCCGCTGGGATTGAGCGCAGCGCCGTGAATGACTTCGAGGTCTGCGCTGGCCTGGTCTGCAGCCACGCACAAGGCAAATTCGGCCAAATCGGTCATCACGCCCGTGACCTGGGTCAGCGCCAGACCCTTTTCACAATCGAGCACCAAAAGGCGCTCCAGTACCCACTGGCGCGTCATCCGCAGGGCGACAGTCACCGTATGACCCTGGGCGCGCAGAGTAGCAAATAGCTGTTCTTGCATGGAGCGGGCGGGGACCCCGGGGGGTAGGGCGTCCAAAGCCGCTCCGTAGCGACGGCGGATTCGTTGTGCAAATCGGGAATGGTCAGACCCAGAAGCGGGGCGGTTGGGGGTCATAATTCTCCGTTGGTAACAACAATCCGATGACTGACGCTTTTTCTGCCCCCTCTCGCCTGCTGTTGGCCACTGGTGCTGCGGCCACATGGGCGCTGCGGCTGGTGGCAGGTAGCTGGCTCTTGCTGCTGCTGCTCTGGTTGGCCTTGCACTTTGTCATTGTGCCGCGAATCGACGTTTTACGCCCTTGGCTCGAAGACCAGGCCTCGCGCACCGTTGGCACGGTGGTGCGCATTGGCAGCATCAGCGCGCAGTCCAACGGCCTGATTCCGTCCTTAGAGCTGCGCGGCGTGCAGGTGCTTGACGCCAATGGCCAGGTTGCGCTTGAGCTCTCCAGCGTAATTGCGGCGGTGTCGCCGCGCTCGCTGGTGGCTGGCGGCCTGGAGCAGCTCTACATTGACAGCCCGGTGCTCGACGTGCGGCGCAGCGCCGACGGCGTGATTTGGGTGGCCGGCTTTGCCCTGCCCCAGACCGACAGCGGTGACAGCGCTGGCGCCGACTGGTTGTTCAGCCAGCCCGAGTTGGCCATTCGCCACGGCACCCTGCGCTGGACGGATGCACTGCGCGACGCCCCGCCACTGCAGTTGTCCGGCGTGGACGTGGTGCTGCGCAACCGGCATTTCACCCATTCCCTGCGTATCAATGCCGACCCACCCGCGCACTGGGGCGAACGCCTGAACCTGCAAGGCGTGTTCACTCAGCCGCTGCTGGCCCTGCACGCCGGGCGCTGGAAAGACTGGCAAGGCCAGTGGTACACCGCCTTCAACCGCCTGGACTGGGCGCAGCTACGCCCCTATCTGGACGTGGGCGTAGACGTCAGCGAAGGGCGTGGCAGCCTGCGTGCCTGGGTTGACGTCAAGCGCGCGGTGGTCACGGGCGCCACGGCCGATGTGTTGCTAAACGATGTGCACCTGGGCCGGGGCGTGCAACAACAGGTTCTGCGCCGCGCCTCGGGCCGCCTGGCGATCAAAGACCTGGGCGGCGGCCACGAATACAGCACCGAAGGTCTGCAGTTTGAGACTGCCGAAGGCATCCGCTGGCCCGGCGGCAACGCGCGGCTGGCCCTGTGGGACGGCGCTGACATTGCCGACAGTGGCAAGGCCAAGGGCGCCAAGCTCGCACGCGGCGAATTCAGCGCCGACCGGCTCGATGTAGCGGTGTTGGGCCAATTGGCGCAGCGCCTGCCCATTGACGCTTCCTGGCGCACGGCGCTGCAGTCCTACAGGCCGGTGGGCGTGGTACAAACCGTGCAAGGCGGCTGGACGGGGCCGCTGGAAGCGCCCGCCAGCTATGCCGTCAAGGGCCGCGTCACCCAGGCTGGTTTGGCGGCGCAGCCCGGCGCCACGCCCGGCTTTTCGGGCCTGGACCTGGACTTGGAGCTGACCCAAAGCGGCGGCAAGGCCCGCCTGGCCATGGCCAACGCCAGCCTCGATTTGCCCGCCTGGTTTGCCGAGCCGGTGCTGCCCTTGGCGCAACTGTCGGCCGACGTGCAATGGAAAAAAGACGGCCCGCGCTTGAACGCCGCCGTAAGCAATCTGCGCTTTGCCAATGCCGATGCGCAGGGCGAAGTGCAATTGTTCAAATGGGCCAACCATGACGCCCGTGGCGCGCTGCTGGCTGGGCCCGGTTTGTTGGACCTGCAAGCCAGTCTGAGCCGCGCCGAACTCGCGCGCGTGCACCGCTACCTGCCGCTGTCCTTGGACGCCGAAGCGCGCAACTACTTGCGCGACGCGGTGCGCGGCGGCAATGCGGGTGGCGCCAAATTTGTGCTCAAGGGCGATTTGCGCCAGTTTCCATTTGCCCAGCCCAAGCAAGGTGAGTTTCGGATCTCGGCCAATCTGACCAATGCCAACTACGCCTATGTGCCGCCCAGTTTGATGCCCAAAGGCCGCAAGCCCTGGCCTGCTTTTACCCAGCTCAATGGCGAGTTGCTGCTGGACCGCGCCACGCTCTCGCTCAAAAACGTGCGCGCGCTGTGGGGCGCCGGCGCTGGCCAAAGCGGCGTACCGGTGGAGCGGACCGAGGCGCAAATCAACAACCTGTATGGCGGCGCTACCGTGACCGTTAGCGCCCAGGGCAAGAGCCCGCTGGCTGACGCGCTGGCGGTAGTCAACGGCTCGGCCCTGGACGACGTGCTCAACCACGCCCTGGGCCGCGCAGCCGTAAGCGGCGCGGCGGACTACAAGGTCAAGCTGGACTTTCCCCTGGCAGAGGTCGGCCGCATGGCCGTCAGCGGCAGCATAAATTTGCTGGGCAACGACGTGCAGGTGCTGCCCGGTACGCCGCGTCTGGCGCGCGCGCGCGGGCTGGTCACTTTCACGGAAAGCGGCTTTGGCATCAGCGGCGTGGTGGGCCAGGCGCTGGGCGGCGAGGTGCGCGTGGACGGTACCCTGACCGGCTTTGCCGACGCCGCCACGGCGGCTGTGGCGTCCGCGCCGATCAGCGGCGCATCGGTCAAATCCACGCCTGGCGTGCTGCGCCTGCAAGGCACGGCCAGCGCCGAGGGCTTGCGCCAGGCCAGCGAACTCGGCGCTGCGGCCACGTCCATGGCACGCTACGCCAGTGGCGCAGCCAGTTACCAGGCCACGCTGGCGCTGCGCGCGGGGGTGCCAGAAATCGTGGTCAGCTCCAGCCTCAGTGGCATGGGGCTTGCCTTGCCCCCGCCCTTTGCCAAGGCCCCGGAAGTGGCCCTGCCCCTGCGCCTGGAGCTGGGCGCTGTACGCGCCGGCTCTGGGCATGGCGGTGGCGCGGCAGGCGCAGTGCTGCCCGGCCAAAGCCTGATGCGCCTGGACTGGGGCCGCCTGGCGAGCCTGGCGCTGGTGACGGGCGGCGCGGGCGAGACCGCACGCGTGCTGCGCGGTGCCATGGTGGTGGGCAGCGGTGCGCTTGAGCCGTTGGTGCTGCCCGAGCGCGGCATCTCGGCCACTGTCGCCCTAGACGCCCTGGACCTAGACGACTGGACCACCTGGGTTGACGGCTTTGGCGCGCCTGCAGGCGGTGTCAAAAAGCCCGACGCACCGAGCCTAGCGCTGGGCGCTGATTACTTGCCCAGCACGGTAAACCTGCGTGTGCGCGAGCTGGGCTGGGGCAGCCATACCTTGCACAAGGTGGCGGTCAACGGCACCCGGGTGGGTGGGCTGTGGCGGGCGCAGGTGGACGCCACCGAGTTCAGCGGCCAGACGGAATACCGCCAGGCCAGCGTGCCTGATCTGGCCGCCGACAGCGCCAACACCGGGCGCTTGTATGCCCGCCTATCGCGCCTGACCCTGGGTTCGAGCGAGGCGCAAAGCGTGGAAAACCTGCTGGACGAACAACCAGCCAGCATTCCAGCGCTTGACGTGGTGGTGGAAGACTTTGAGCTTCTGGGCAAGAAGCTGGGTCGCCTGGAAGTCGAAGCGGTGAACCAGACATCGGTGGTCCAGCGCGAGCCCCAGCGCGAATGGCGCCTCAAGCGCCTGAGCCTGAATATGCCTGCTGCGACACTCAGCGCCAGTGGCGCCTGGCGCCTGCAACCCGGAGCGCCCACGGCCAGCATGAGCGCGCCTGGGGCTGCCGCCAAAATCAGTACCAAAGACCGGCGCCGCACTTCCCTGGACTTCAAGCTCGACATCAACGACTCGGGCGACCTGCTGGCGCGCTTTGGCATGAAAGACGTGATCCGCCAAGGCAAAGGCAAGATCGAGGGCCAGATTGAGTGGCAAGGCTCACCCATCAGCCTGGACTACCCCAGCATGGGCGGCAGTTTTAACGTCAACCTGGAAAAAGGCGAATTCCTGAAGGCCGACCCCGGCATCGCCAAGCTGCTCGGTGTACTGAGTTTGCAGTCGCTGCCCCGGCGCCTGATGCTCGATTTTCGGGACGTGTTTGCCGAAGGCTTTCCATTTGACTTTGTGCGCGGCGATGTGACGATTGCAAAAGGCATTGCGCGCACCAACAATCTGCAAATGAAAGGTGTAACCGCCGCCGTGCTGATGGAAGGTAGCACCGACATAGCCAAAGAGACGCAAAGCATCCAGGTGGTGGTGGTGCCCGAGATCAACGCGGGCAGCGCCTCGCTCATTACTGCCGCCATCAATCCGCTGGTGGGCCTGTATTCCTTTTTGGCCCAATTGCTGCTGCGCCAACCCCTGATCGCCGCCAGCACCCAGGAGCTGTACATTGACGGCACCTGGCTGGAGCCGCGCGTGACCAAGGTCGATCGTCGCGCGCCGGCCAAGTAATCGGGCCCCACGCTCGTCCTAGCGCCCCGTTTTTCTGGAGAAATGCCCGATGTTTGTCGCTGCCTTGCAAATGGTGTCCACCGAGTCGCTGGCCGACAACCTGGCGCAGGCCGGCGTGCTGCTGCAACAAGCCGCCAAAGCCGGGGCCGAACTGGCGGTCTTGCCTGAGTACTTTTGCCTGATCGGTCGCCACGACCAGGACAAACTCGCCATCCAGGAGCGCTTTGGCGCAGGCCCAATCCAAGACTTTGTGGCCGAACAAGCGCGCCGCTTGGGGCTGTGGATTGTGGCGGGCACTTTGCCGCTTACGCCTGATCACGCAGCGCCCAGCGGCGAGCCCCGCCGCGTGTTCAACAGCAGCCTGGCCTTTGACCCGCAGGGCGCTTGCGTGGCGCGCTACGACAAGATGCATTTGTTTCGTTATGACAATGGGCGCGAGGCTTACGACGAGTCGCGCGTTCTGCAGGCCGGCACCGTGCCGCAGCAGTTTGCGCTGGCGTCCAAAGACGGCCATATCTGGCAGGTGGGCATGAGCGTGTGTTACGACTTGCGCTTTGCCGAGTTGTACCGGGCCTACGCCGCGCGCGGTGTGGATTTGCTGCTGGTGCCCAGCGCCTTTACCCACACCACCGGCCAGGCGCATTGGGAAGTGTTGCTGCGCGCCCGTGCCATAGAAAACCTGTGCTTTGTGGCCGCAGCGGCTCAGGGCGGCACGCACCCCAGCGGGCGGCGCACTTGGGGCCAGTCCATGCTGGTTGACCCTTGGGGCACGGTACTGGCCCAGCAGGCGCAAAACCCCGGCGTGGTGATCGCAGCGCTGGACGCCGCGCACCTGGCCCTGTGCCGCAGCCAGTTGCCGGCCTTGCAACACCGCGTGCTGTGAGCGCGCTTCACGCTTGGGGCGGTTTGGAGTCTTCATCGCTGCCTGGGGGCGGCGGGAGCTCGCCGTTTTTGCGGCCTGAGAACATGGTCCACCAAACGATGGCTACAAAAATCAATCCGGCGCCCAGGGCTTCGAGCAATATCAGTGTCATGGGGCGCTTTCGTTTGGCGTGCGGTGGGCTGGCCATTCTAGGAAGCCTGGTGGCCTGCGGCAGTGCGCCGCCTTTGCCCCGCGAGGCGCCCAGCCCGGGTGCAGCGTCGCAAGCGCCTGCCACCCCGGGCCCGGCCCCCGCCACAACACCATTGCCCCTGGCCGCGCCAGAGCCCGCGCCAATCGGCCCAATGCTCAACCGCGCGCGCAGCCGCTGGGTGCCCGTGGCATGGAGCGAACTCGCAGGCCTGGAACAAGACCAGCTTGACCAGGCCTGGAACGCCTGGCTCAAAAGCTGCGAGCGCAGCGCCAGTCTGCCCCCGGCGCTGGGCGCCTTGTGTCCGCAGGTGCGTACTTTGAGTATTGCTGGGCCGCTAGAGCAATACGAATGGCTGCAAAGCCGCTTTCAGCCCTACCGCGTGGAGTCGTTGCAGGGGGAGTCGCGCGGGCTGTTGACCTCGTACTTTGAGCCGCTGGTGGACGCCAGTCGCACGCCCAGCGCCGCCTATTCCATCCCGCTGTACGCGCCCCCGGTGGGCTTAGCCAACCGCAAACCCTGGTACACCCGCCAGGAAATGGACACGCTGCCCGAGGCCCAGGCCGCGCTCAAAGGTCGCGCCGTAGCCTATCTGGCCGACCCGGTGGACGCGCTCATTTTGCAAATCCAGGGCTCCGGGCGCATCCGCGTGCTGCAAGCCGACGGCAGCAGCCGCACCTCGCGCCTGGCTTTTGCCGGTACCAACGAGCAGCCTTACAAAAGCGTGGGCAAATGGCTGCTCGACCAAGGCCTGGTGAAAGACGCCTCCTGGCCCGGCATCAAAGCCTGGCTGGCGCAAAACCCCCAGCGCCAGCAAGAGCTGCTGTGGAGCAACCCGCGCATGGTGTTCTTTCGCGAAGAAGCGCTCAGCGAGCTCGACGCCGACTTCGGCCCGCGCGGCGCCCAGGGAGTGGCACTCACCGCCGGTCGCTCGATTGCCATCGACCCCGGCAGCATGCCCTATGGCACGCCAGTGTGGCTGGTCTCAAGCGGGGCCCAAATCCAGCTGCAAAAGCTGGTGATTGCCCAAGACACCGGCAGCGCCATCACCGGCGCCGTGCGCGCCGACTACTTTGCCGGCTGGGGGGCGCAGGCCGGCGAGCTGGCCGGGCGGCTCAAGCAGCCTTTGCAGATGTGGGTGTTATGGCCGAAATAGCCCTCCACCCCAAAAGCTTTCCCCTGTCCGCCCCCCCCCGAGACGTGGCCGACATCGCCCAGCGCGGCTGGCACCTGCTAAACGACGACCTGGCCTACCCCATAGCCGTGCTGCGCCGCAGCGCGTTGATGCACAACCTGCGCTGGATGCAAGATTTTGTAGACCGCAAGGGCGTGCAGTTTGCGCCGCACGGAAAAACCACCATGTCGCCCGAGCTGTTTGCGCTGCAGCTCGCAGCCGGCGCCTGGGGGCTGACGTTTGCCACGGTGTTCCAGCTTAGCGTGGGCGTGGCGGCGGGCGTGCGGCGCGCACTCATTGCCAACCAGGTGCTGGGCGCGGCGGATCTGACCGGGCTGCAGCACCTGCTTCGCCAGCACCCCGGTTTGCGGGTGTGGTTTTTGGTCGATTCCCTGGCGCAGTTGCGCCTGATTGAGCACTGGGCGGCGGCGCAAGACCAGTGCGAGCCCTTCGATGTGCTGCTGGAAATGGGCATTGCAGGCCAGCGCACCGGCTGCCGCAGCCTTGAAGAGGCGCTAGAGCTTGCCCAGGCGCTGGCCGCTTCACCCGCTGTGCGCCTGGGGGGCGTGGAGTGTTACGAAGGCCCGGCCGCGGTGTGCGATCCCACGCTGGACCCGGTGCAGGTCAGCGACCTGGTGCGCCGCGTGATGGAGGTGGCGCGCGCCTGTGATGCGAATGGCTGGTTTGCGCCGGGAGACATCGTGCTCTCAGCCGGGGGCTCGGCGGTGTTTGACCTGGTGCTGCCGCTGTTACAGGCCCAAGGCCTGTCCAAGGCGGTGTGCGGCGTGCTGCGCTCGGGCTGCTATTTGGCGCACGACCACCTGCACTATCGCAATTACCTGCGCCTGGTGGAGCAGCGCGAAGGTCTGGCGGATTCGCTGCTGCCCGCGCTGGAAGTGTGGGCGCTGGTGCAATCGGTGCCCGAGCCCGGGCTGGCGCTGCTGAGCTGCGGTAAGCGCGACATCTCTTACGACTTGGACCTGCCCACCCCGCAATGGCACGCCCCGCCCCAGGTGCGCCGCCTGCAAGACGCCCAAAGCGTGCCGCCCGACTGGCACATCACCGCCCTGAACGACCAGCACGCCTATCTGCGCTTTGACCCAACGGGCCGCGTGCCCGCCGTGGGCGACCGCGTGGCCCTGGGCTTGTCGCACCCCTGCACCACCTTTGACAAATGGCGCTGGATGCCGCTTGTTGAAGACGATGGCGCGGTCTCTGGCGCGATACACACCTGTTTTTAAGTTGACTACACTGCGCCGCAGGTGCAACCTTCCTACCCGGATGCGGCTGCGCTGATTGCTGCCCACAAGGCGGCTCACCAAACTTCAGGAGACTTCTCGCCATGAACGCCCCAGTCAACCCCACCCAGTTGCGCCCCGCGCCCCACGCCCTCAGCCTGGACGACAAATACACACAAACCACCGGCACCGCCTTCATGAGCGGCGTGCAGGCCCTGGTGCGCCTGCCCATGCTGCAGCGCGTGCGCGACCTGGCCGCAGGCAAAAACACAGCTGGCTTTATCAGCGGCTATCGGGGTTCGCCCCTGGGCAATTACGACCAGGCGCTGCAAAAGGCGAAGGCGCACTTGCAAGAGCACCACGTGGTGTTCCAGCCCGGCGTGAACGAAGAACTGGCCGCTACCGCCTTGTGGGGCACGCAGCAGCTGGGCTTTGCGCCGCCGGGCGTGAACAAATACGACGGTGTGTTTGGCATCTGGTACGGCAAGGGCCCGGGCGTTGACCGCTGCTCGGACGTGTTCAAGCATGCCAATATGGCGGGCACCACGCCCTGGGGCGGCGTGCTGGCTGTGGCCGGGGACGACCATGTGGCCAAAAGCTCGACTGCCGCGCACCAAAGCGACCACATCTTCAAGGCCTGCGGTACGCCGCTGTTCTTTCCGGCCAGCGTGCAAGACGTGCTTGACCTGGGCCTGCACGGCATCGCCATGAGTCGCTACGCCGGCGTGTGGGCGGGCATGAAAACCATCCAAGAGATTGTCGAGTCCAGCGCGGCGGTGGACGTCGATCCGCAGCGCGTGCGCATCGTGGTTCCCACCGACTTCGCCATGCCTGCGGGGGGCGTGCACATCCGCTGGCCGGACGCGGCGCTGGAACAAGAAGCCCGCTTGTTTGACACCAAGTGGTACGCCGCGCTGGCCTATATCCGCGCCAACCGGCTCAACTACAACGTGATCCAGGGCCCGCACGACCGCTTTGGGCTGATGGCCAGCGGCAAAGCCTTTAACGACACGCGCCAGGCGCTGATCGACCTGGGCCTGGACGACGCCACCTGCCAGCGCGTGGGCATTCGCCTGCACAAAGTGGCGGTGGTGTGGCCGCTGGAAGCCCAGCTCACGCGCGAATTTGCCACCGGCTTGCAAGAGATTTTGGTGGTCGAAGAAAAGCGCCAGGTCATCGAATACCAGCTCAAAGAAGAGCTGTACCACTGGCGCGCCGATGTGCGCCCGCGCGTGCTGGGCAAGTTCAACGAGGTGGACAGCGACAGCCCAGATGGAACCGGTGTGGGCGGCGGCGGCGAATGGTCCATGCCCAACCCCAGCGCCAACACCTTGCTGCGCGCCAACGCCGATTTGTCGCCCGCGCTGATTGCCCGCGCCATCGCCCAGCGCCTGAAAAAGCTCGGCGTGGACGCCGATGTGGCCGCGCGCATGGACGCGCACATTGCCATTCTGGACGCCAAAGAGCGCGCCATGCACACCCTGCAACTCGGCGCGCCAGAAGCCCAGCGCCAGCCCTGGTTTTGCTCGGGCTGCCCGCACAACACCAGCACCAAAGTGCCCGAAGGCTCGCGCGCCATGGCCGGCATTGGCTGCCATTTCATGACCATCTGGATGGACCGCGCCACCACGGGCTTCACCCAAATGGGCGGCGAGGGCGTGCCCTGGGTCGGCCAGCAGCCTTTTGTCACCGACCAGCACATGTTTGCCAACCTGGGCGACGGCACCTACTTCCACAGTGGTCTGCTGGCGGTGCGCCAGTCGATTGCGGCGGGCGTGAACGTCACCTACAAAATTTTGTACAACGACGCCGTGGCCATGACCGGTGGCCAGCAAATCGGTGAACGCCCCGAAGGCCACAGCGTGGTGCAAATCGCGCAAAGCATGCGGGCCGAAGGCGCGCAGCGCATCGTAGTCGTCACCGACGAGCCCGAGAAATACGCCAGCGCCAAAGGGCTGCCCGACGGCGTGCATGTGGAGCACCGCGACGCGTTGGACCGTATCCAGCACGAGTTTCGGGAGATCAAAGGCACCACCGTCATCATCTACGACCAAACCTGCGCCACCGAAAAACGCCGCCGCCGCAAGCGCGGCACGCTGGTGGACCCTGCTGTGCGCGTAGTCATCAACGAGCTGGTGTGCGAAGGCTGTGGCGACTGCGGCGTGCAAAGCAACTGCATCAGCGTCGAGCCGCTGGAAACCGACTTTGGCCGCAAGCGCCAGATCAACCAGAGCACCTGCAACAAAGACGTCTCTTGTGTCAAAGGCTTTTGCCCGAGCTTTGTCACTGTGGAAGGCGGCAGCCTGCGCAAGAAAAAAGCGCCTGCGCTGGCAGCCCCTGGTCGGATTGAAGACATTCCCGAACCCGCTATCGCCGACCTGGCCACCGCGCATGACGGCGTATGGGGCCTGGTGGTGGCGGGCGTGGGCGGCACCGGCGTCATCACCATTGGCCAGCTCTTGGGCGTGGCCGCGCACATGGAAGGCAAGGGCATCGTCACCCAAGACGCCGGGGGCCTGGCGCAAAAAGGCGGCGCCACCTGGAGCCATGTGCTGATCGGCCAGACCCAAGACGCCATCCGCACCACGCGCGTCGGCATGGCCTGTGCCGATCTGGTGATTGGCTGCGACCCCATCGTCACTGCGGGCAAAGAAACCTCGCTGCGCCTGCGCGCCGGGCGCAGCCACGTGGTCATGAACAGCCACAGCGCACCCACCGCCGCCTTTGTGAAAAACGCCAACTGGGCCAACCCCGGCGAGGCCTGCATTGCGCAAATCGCCGACACCTTGCAAGACCCCGCAGCCCTGGGCTGCGTGGACGCCGAAGGCATCGCCAGCCAATTGCTGGGCGACAGCATCTTCACCAACCCGGTGATGCTGGGCTTTGCCTGGCAAAAGGGCTGGATTCCGCTGGAGCAAGCCTCGCTCTTGCGCGCCATGGAGCTCAACGCCGTGGCCATTGAGAAAAACCATGCCGCTTTCCAATGGGGCCGCCGCGCCGCGCACGACCCGGCTGCGGTAACACGCGCCTTGCAACCGGGCCAGACCGTGCAGTTTGTGCGCGCACCGCAAGAACGCGCCGCTTCGCTAGACGCCTTTGTGCAGCAGCGCGCCACGTTTTTGACCGCCTACCAAAACGCCGCCTACGCCCGCCGCTACACCGACTTTGTAGCGCGCGTGCGCCATGCCGAACAGGCTGCGGGTTCAGGCCACGAGGCGCCAGACGCTGACGCGCAAGCCCTGCCCCTGAGCTTTGCCGTGGCGCGCTACCTGTTCAAGCTCATGGCCTACAAAGACGAATACGAAGTCGCCCGCCTGCACAGCGACCCGGCCTTTGGCAAAAAAATAGGCGCCATGTTTGAAGGTGACTACCAAGTGCACTACCACCTGGCCCCGCCGCTGCTGGCCAAAAAGAACGACAAGGGCGAACTGCAAAAGCAAAAATTTGGCCCGCGCATGGCCTGGGGCTTCAAGCTGCTGGCGCCGCTGAAAGTTCTGCGCGGCACGGCGCTCGACCCCTTTGGCCGCACCGAAGAACGCCGCCAGGAGCGCGCGCTGATTGCCGACTACGAGGCCACGCTGACTTCCTACCTGGAAAAGCTTGAATCCACCAACGCCGCCGACGCCCTGGCCTTTGCCAAACTGCCCGAGCAGATCCGCGGCTTTGGCCATGTCAAGGCGCGGCATATTGCGGCGGTGCGGGGGCAGTGGGAGGGCCTCGGGGGGAGTTTGTAGGGGCGTTTGTGCGCTTCTCTGCGCTTGCAGACAAATAACAACGGGCTCTTCGGAGCCCGTTTCTCATGGAAGCGCCGTTACTGGCAGCGCACCGCGCATGTTGCGCGTGTTCGTCCGAAAACAAACACTACGCCACCACAGGCGCCTGAAAAACCCGAATCCTGGGCGCGATCTTGTCGGTCAAAGTGCGCGCCGCCACCCGCATGTCGTACTCGGTTTGCAGATTCATCCAGAACCGGGGCTCCATGTTGAAAAACAAGCCGAGCCGCACGGCCGTGTCCGCAGTGACCGGCCGGTTGCCATTGACCAGGTCACTGATGCGGCTGGGTGACACGTCAATGTCGGCGGCAAGCTGGCGGGCAGAAATGCCCCTCGGCTTCATGAAGTCTTCCAGCAAGATTTCGCCGGGGTGAATTTCGTCAAGTAGTTCAGCCATAGTTAGTTCCTAGTGGTAGTCCACGATTTCAACTTGGTAGACGCTGTCGTTAGGCCACATAAAACAGATTCGCCATGGGTCGATAACCCGGATACTGTGTTGCCCCCGGCGGTTGTCCTTCAGCGCTTCAAGCTGATTCCCGGGAGGCACCCTCAAACTGGTCAAATCGGTAGTGGCATGCAGTTGCTAGAGCTTGCGCCGCGCCACGCGTTCTATGTTCTTTAAGCGGGGCACGACCTTGCTTGCGAAGAGCGCCACGGTATCGACACATAGGAACGAGCGGATCATGGCTTAATTGTGATCTGCGACGCGGAATCTGTCCGGCGGGCCGAAGCTTTCATATGCGCCGCCCCCGCCCCCTACACTCCCCCCATGAACCTCAACCTCTGGCTCCTCGCCCTTTGCCAAGGCCTTTTGCTCACCAACAACATCGCTTTCATTGCCATCAACGGCCTGGTCGGTCTGCGGCTGGCACCGGTGGGGTGGATGGCGACGCTGCCGGTGATGGGTTATGTGGTGGGTGCGGCGCTGAGCACTCCGCTGGTGGCTTACAGCCAAGGACGCTGGGGGCGCAAAGTGGCGTTTCAGTCCGGATTGGTGGTGGCGTTCTTGTCGGCTTTGCTGGCGGCTTGGGCGATATTTACGCAGCAGTTTTGGTGGGTGGTGGCGGCCACGGTGGTGGCGGGTTATTACAGCGCCAACGGCCAGTTGTACCGCTTTGCCGCCGCTGAGCTGGCGCTGCCCGCCGCGCGCGAACGGGCGGTGTCGCTGGTGCTGGCCGGGGGCTTGCTGGGCGCCATCGTCGGGCCCAACCTGGCGGCGCGCTCGCGCAGCTTGTTGGAAGTGCCTTTTGCCGGGGCCTACCTGGCGCTGGCGCTGGTGGCGCTGTTGTCCATGTTGCTCATGGCTTTCATTACCTTCGCACCCGAGCCACCCAAGCCGGCCGTGGGCAGCACGGCGCCCAGCGGCCGCAGCGCGCTGCAAATGCTGCGCGAGCCGGTGTTTATGGTGGCCTGCATGGCTGCCGCCCTGGGTTATGGCGTCATGAACCTGCTGATGGCGGCTACGCCGCTGGCCATGCAGCAGTGCGGACTGAGCTTTGAGAACATCGCCGTGGTGCTGGAATGGCACGTGATTGGCATGTTTGCCCCGGGCTTTTTTACCGGCAACCTGATTCGCCGCTATGGCGCCTTGCCGGTGATGGGCGTGGGCGTGTTGCTCAACGCCCTGTGCATTGGCGTGGCGCTGACCGGGCAAGACTTGCACCAGTTCACGGTGGCGCTGTTTTTGCTGGGCGTGGGATGGAACTTTTTGTTCACCGGCAGCACCAGTCTGTCATTGACTGCCTATGCGCCCGAAGAAAAAGACCGAGCGCAGGCAGTGATCAATTTTGCGGTGTTCGCGGTGATGGCGCTTACCTCCTTTGCCTCGGGCGCGCTGGTCACCACCCAGGGCTGGAACCTGCTCAACGTCGGCTCCATGGTGCCGGTGGTGCTGACCGGGGCACTGCTTTGGTGGCTGCACCGCCAGCGCCGCACCGTCGCGGCCTGACTGGCGTCACCGCAGCAGTCCGCAAGCGGCGTGGGGCCAAGTGGCCCGCCTTACAATGCTTGGCTATCTATGTCCGCCTTTGATAGGCGGGCGTGCCGCCTTCGGTGGCACATTTTTTATACATTCCGGGAGTTCTTACGTGTTCATTTCCTCTGCCTTTGCCCAATCCGCCCCAGCCGCCGCCGCCGGGGGCGATCTGCAGTCCACGCTGATGAGCATGCTGCCACTCGTGCTGATGTTTGTGGTGCTGTATTTCGTGATGATCCGCCCCCAGATGAAAAAGCAAAAAGAGCACAAGTCCATGATCGACGCGCTGGCCAAAGGTGACGAAGTGGTGACCGTAGGCGGCATGCTGGGCAAAGTCAGCAAAATGGGCGAGAGCCACATCGGCCTAGAAGTGAGCAACGGTGTTGAAGTCCAGGTGCAGCGCAGCGCCGTGGTGCAAGTCTTGCCCAAGGGCTCCATCAAATAAACGCCCTGCGCTTTTCATTCTCCTGCGTCTTGCGCGCATTCCTCTGACCGTCCGAGCCGCCCGCCCATGAACCGTTATGCCCTGTGGAAGTACGTAATCCTGGCGATTGCCATTCTTGTGGGCGGCTTGTACGCCTTGCCCAATGTGTTTGGCGAGGCCCCTGCGGTGCAGGTGTCAGTGGCCAAAAATTCCATGGCGCTGGACTTGGGCACCGTCACCCGTGTGGAAGAAGCCATTAAGGCCGCCGGACTGAGCGCTGACGCGGTTAGTCTGGACGGCAACTCGATCAAGGCGCGCTTTGCCAACACCGACGCCCAGCTCAAGGCCAAAGACACCATCCAAAAAGCCCTGAACCCGGACGCGAATGAGCCCGGCTTTGTGGTGGCGCTCAACCTCTTGTCGCGCTCGCCAGCCTGGCTGACCGCCTTGCACGCCTCGCCCATGTATTTGGGTCTGGATTTGCGCGGCGGCGTGCACTTCATGCTGCAGGTCGATATGCAAGCGGCGCTGAGCAAAAAGGCCGAGTCGTTGGCCGGTGACCTGCGCAGCGTCTTCCGCGAGAAAAACGTGCGCCACGGCGGCATTAGCCGCAACGGCCAGACTGTCGAGGTTCGATTTCGTGAGGCAGGCATGGCCGAATCCGGCAAGCGCGTGATGCAAGATCAGTTCCCAGACCTGGCCACCGTGCTCACGCCACAGGCCGATGAATTCAAGCTCGTTGCCACCTTGCTGCCCGTGGCCGCACGCCGGGTGCAAGAGCAAGCCCTTAAGCAAAATATCACCACATTGCACAACCGCATCAACGAACTCGGCGTGGCCGAACCGGTGATTCAGCAGCAGGGCCTTGACCGCATCGTGGTGCAACTGCCTGGTGTGCAAGACACGGCCAAGGCCAAGGACATTTTGGGTCGCACTGCCACCCTTGAAATCCGCATGGTCGATGAAGGCGCCGATGCGCGCGCTGCCGAAGCGGGTAGCGGGCCGGTGCCCTTTGGTTCGGAGCGTTTTTTGGAGCGCAACGGTCAGCCCGTGGTAGTCAAAAAACAAGTGATATTGACCGGCGAAAACCTGACCGACGCCCAACCCGGCTTTGACAGCCAGACCCAGGAAGCCGCCGTGCACCTGACGCTCGACGCCAAGGGCGCGCGCATCTTCCGCGACGTTACGCGCGAAAGCATTGGCAAGCGCATGGCGATTTTGATCTTTGAAAAGGGCAAAGGCGAGGTCGTGACCGCGCCGGTGATCCGCTCTGAAATCGGTGGCGGCCGGGTGCAAATCTCGGGCCGCATGACCACCATGGAGGCTGCCGACACGGCGCTGCTGCTGCGCGCAGGCTCTTTGGCCGCACCCATGGAAATCATTGAAGAGCGCACCATCGGTCCGTCATTGGGCGCCGAGAACATCGCCAAGGGCTTTAACAGCGTGACCTGGGGCTTTGCTGCGGTTGCGGCCTTCATGTGCGTGTACTACCTGCTGTTTGGCGTGATTTCAAGCGTTGCATTGGCCCTTAACCTACTGCTGTTGGTGGCGGTCTTGTCCATGTTGCAAGCCACACTCACCCTGCCCGGCATGGCCGCCATGGCGCTGGTGCTGGGCATGGCGATTGACGCCAACGTGCTGATTAACGAGCGCGTGCGCGAAGAGCTGCGCGGGGGCGCCTCGCCGCAGGCCGCCATCCACGCCGGTTACGACCGCGCCTGGGCCACCATCATTGACTCCAACGTCACCACCCTGATTGCCGGCTTGGCGCTGCTGGCCTTTGGCTCAGGGCCAGTGCGTGGCTTTGCGGTGGTGCATTGCTTGGGCATTCTGACCAGCATGTTCTCAGGCGTGTTTTTCTCTCGTGGCGTTGTCAACCTATGGTACGGCCGTCAAAAGAAACTCAAGAGTGTGTCGATTGGCACGGTCTGGCGTCCGGACGGCGCTGCGGCTGGCTCGGCGGTCGCCAACCCCAACGCTGTGGAGAAATAAGCATGGAATTTTTCAAAATCCGCCGCGACATTCCGTTCATGAAGAACGCGCTGGCGTTTAACTTGGTGTCGCTCGTCACCTTTTTGGCAGCCGTGTTTTTTCTGTTCTCGCGCGGCTTGCATTTGTCGGTGGAATTCACCGGCGGCACGCTCATGGAAGTGGGTTACAGCCAAAGCGCTGATTTGCAAGCCATTCGCAGCAGCGTAGAGGCCCTGGGCCTCAAAGACGTGCAGGTGCAAAACTTTGGCACCGCGCAAGACGTGCTGATCCGTATGCCGGTGCAAAAAGGTAGCACCTCGGGCGCGCAGAGCGAAAAAGTGCTCTCCGCCCTCAAGGCGCTGGATCCCAGCGCCACCCTGCGCCGCACCGAGTTTGTCGGCCCACAGGTGGGTGACGAACTGGCAACCGACGGCCTCAAGGCGCTGGCCTTTGTGGTGGTGGGCATCATGCTGTACCTAGCGATTCGCTTTGAGTGGAAATTTGCAGTAGCCGCCATCATCGCCAATTTGCACGATGTGATCATCATTCTGGGATTTTTCGCCTTTTTCCAGTGGGAGTTTTCATTGCCGGTGCTGGCCGCCGTGCTGGCGGTGCTGGGATATTCGGTCAATGAGTCCGTGGTGATTTTTGACCGTATCCGCGAGAACTTTCGCCGCTATAGGCGAATGGATACGCGGGAAATCATCGACAACGCGATCACCTCCACCATCAGCCGCACCATCATCACCCACGGGTGCACGCAGATCATGGTGCTGTCCATGCTGCTGTTTGGCGGTGCTACGTTGCACTACTTTGCGCTGGCGCTCACGATTGGCATCTTGTTTGGTATCTATTCGTCGGTGTTTGTTGCTGCTGCCATTGCCATGTGGCTGGGCATCCAACGCGAAGATCTGATCAAGGCCCCGATCAAGAAAGACAACGACCCAAGCGATCCGAACTCGGGGGCGACGGTCTAATACCCGTGGTCAAGTCGCTGCGCTAAACCCGCTGCGCCAGAAAAACTCACACACCGCGGGCAATACGACCGCTGAGGGCCTCCAGGTAACCGACCATGCGCTCCACTTGCACTGGCTTTTGGTAAACCGTCACCCAGGGCGGAAGCACCCCGTCCTTGCGGGCGTCGTCGGAGCTTTTGGCGGTCACTACCAGCACGTCGATGGCACTGTATTCGGCCTCGGTTGCAAGGGCGCGTACCAGTTGGTAGCCGTCAAAGGGACGCATCATCAGATCGGTCACCACCACGTCGGGGCGCTGGCGCTCGATCTGGATCAGCGCTTGCGAGCCGTCGCCTACGACCACCAAGGACACCGGGTGGTCACATCTCTTGGTCAGCGACTCAAAGTATGCCACCTGCAAGGCGTCGTCTTCAGCCAGTAAGACGCGCAGGGCGCGCGGCGCGTTGGAATATTGACCATCCGGGCGCGTCGGCATCATCTTCTCCACTGCAGTGCGGAAAATGCGCCGGTGGCCACCGGATGTGACCCAGGCATCAAGCTCACCGTTGGCGACCATTTTTTGCACGGTGGTGGTGGACAAGCCCAGCATGCGGGCCGCTTGCTGGGTAGTGAGAATGTCGGAGCTTTCGGGCATGGCCATAGGATTCTTCAGTTTCTTGAGATGATCAGATTAAATTTTGTAATTCACAAATTCGCAATTATCACCGAGTTTTCGTGCCGCTGTTGGCTTTATGCCCTGGCCTGGCGTTGAAACAGTCCGCCGGGCAGACGCAGAACCCAGCCTTGCAGCTCCAGCCCCATCAGTTCAGCCTGCAAATGCGGCGTGTCGAGCCCTGTGCGGGCCTGCAAAGCGTCCAGGCTGCAAGGGTCAAAGCCCAGCGCCTGCACCAGAGCGCGTTGTTCCGGTGCCAGGTGCGCGCCTTGGTCAAACAGGTCAGGCTCGGGCGCCGCCGCTTCAGTGCCGGGTCTGGGCGCCGGGGTGCCAAGTTCCTCGATCACGTCCTGTGCACTCTCTACCAATTTGGCGCCTTGTTTAATGAGCGCATGGCAGCCGCGCGACTGCGTGCTGTGGATGGAGCCGGGAATCGCAAACACGTCCTTACCCTGTTCCAGCGCCAGCCGCGCCGTTATGAGCGAGCCCGATTGCAGTGCCGCCTCTACCACCAGCGTGCCCGTGGAAAGGCCAGAAATGATGCGGTTGCGCTGCGGAAAGTGGGCGGGCAAGGGCGGCGTACCCAGCGGATATTCGCTCAGCAGCAGGCCGTGCGTGGCGATCTGCTGCGCCAGCGTCCGGTGCTGTTTGGGGTAGACGCGGTCCAGCCCGGTGCCCACCACAGCAATAGTGGCAACCAGCGCGCCGCCAGCGGCGCTTTGCGCCGCACCGTCCAGAGCACCCTGGTGCGCGGCACCGTCGACCCCGAGGGCCATGCCCGAGACCACGGTCAAGCCCATCTGGGCCAGCGCGCAGCCAAACTCTCGGGCGTTTTGCGCCCCTTGGGGCGTGGGGTTACGGCTGCCCACGATGGCCACGCAGCGCAGGGCGTCCAATGCGCCGGGCAACCAGGTAGCGCTGTGGCCCATGGCGTACAACAGCAGCGGCGGGTCTTCGGTGTTCAGGAGCGCAGCCGGATAGGCCGGGTCAGCCAGCGTCAGGACGCGACGATGCAGTGGGGCCGCCTGCAGCCAGTCCCAGGTGGTTTGCAGCGCCTGGGCAAATCCATCGGGGGCTTGCAGCAGCGCCTGGGTTTGCGTCTCGCTCACCACCTGGCGCAGCGCCCTCGGGTTTTGGCCAAAAACCTGCTCTGGCAGTCCAAAGGCAGCTAGCAATTTGCGCGCAGCGGCGTTACCAATGCCGGCGGTGAGCTGCAGGCGCAGCCAGTGCGCCAGTTCGTCGCGTTCGAGCAGGGGGGTCATGGGCGGGTAGTCACAAATAGGAGCCTGGTGTCCGGAACTAATTCAAGGTGCCATGAGCCGGTCGCCCACGCGCACCGAGTCGCCCACTTGCACTACCAGTGCGTAGGCCACTTTCTCATAGCTGAGAAACACCATGGCCAGCCCGTTGCGCTCTTCGGGCAAGAGCAACGTGGCGCGGATCGGATCGCCCTTTTCCACAGCCTGGATGCGGCGTTTTTGGATGGCCATGACGTGGCCCGGCTCAAGCCCGTCAGCGCTGCCCCGGTTGAGCACCACCACCTGGTTGGATCCGGCATTGATCGCCGAGCTACCGTAGACCGAAATGATCTGCGCCACCGTGCCCGCCGCTGCCGGGTGCGGAACCAACGGGTTGGTGCGCGCTGGTGCACGCACCAACAGGCGGTCGCCGGCACGGATTTCTTCTTTGGCGCTGGTAATCAAAATGGCCGCCGGCACTACGCGCTGAACGTTTTTGCCTTGGTCTTGCACGGTCTCGTTGCCTTCGCTGCCCAAAAGCACAGCGCTACCGATGAACTGCGCTTCATAGCCAAGCACCACGCCTGTGCCGGGGTCTTTCAAGGGCTTGGCGTTACGAAACACGCTAAAGCGCTGTTCGCCTTCCCCCGTGAACTCCAGCGGACCGCCCAGTGTGCTGCGGGCATAGGCACGGTCACCCCGCGACAGCAGCACGCGGCCTTCTTGTGCCGCCACAATGCGCGGGGCCGCCAGGACCGCAGCCTCGTCAATCACCATAGGTTCGACCAGGAATGGCTCAATGAAGTTGCGCTTGAGTGCGCCGGTCAGCGGCGCTGCCAGGGGCTCGCTGCGCTCTGCGGGAGACAAGCGCTCAGTGGGCGGATCCACGGCCGGCTGTGTCGCACCGCGTTGCGCACGCGCGGCGCCTGCGCAGGTCAAAGCCAATCCTATGAGCAAAGATGTGGCGCCACGGCGCGCGGTCCAGATGGGCATGACGATGTTCCTGATGAAAATAGATTGTGAAATTGTTAATTATTGCCGTGAAACGATCGCCTTGGGGCATGGTTTTGTCATTTCTGGCCTGCGAGAGGCTGTAAAACGGCGAAAATGCGCGCTTATCTCCTTTGGCACCATGGCTCTACTTCCCATCCTTACCTATCCTGATCGCCGTCTGCACACTGTGGCAAAGCCCGTGGCTGATGTCGACTCCCGCATTGCGCAACTCGTGCGCGACATGCTTGAGACCATGTACGCGGCCAGCGGCATTGGCCTGGCGGCCAGCCAGGTCGACGTGCATGAACGCGTGATCGTCATTGACGTATCCCAGGAGCGCAACGAACCTCTGGTGCTGGTCAACCCCAAACTGGTCTGGACCAGCCCGCAAACCCATCTGAACGAAGAAGGTTGCCTGTCGGTGCCCGGCATTTACGACGGTGTGACGCGCCACGACGCGGTGCACGTGCATGCGTTGGATGCGCAAGGCCATGGCCGCGTGATCGAGGCACAAGAACTGCTGGCGGTGTGCATCCAGCACGAGATGGACCATTTGATGGGCAAGGTGTTTGTTGAGTACCTCTCGCCCCTCAAGCGCAACCGCATCAAAACCAAAATGCTCAAAGCCCAGCGTGAGGACATGCGTTGAGGCTGGTTTTTGCCGGTACGCCGGAATTTGCCCGCAGCGCGCTGGAGGCGCTTTGTGCGAATGGCCACACCATCGCCCTGGTGCTGACCCAGCCCGACCGCCCGGCCGGACGCGGCATGAAGCTGCAAGCCTCGGCGGTCAAGCAATACGCCCTGGACCACGGTTTGCCGCTGGCGCAGCCCCACGGACTGCGGCTAGACGGCAAACACGCCCCAGAGGCCCTGGCGGCGCAACAGCTAATTGCTGCAGCGGGTGCGCTCGCCATGGTGGTGGTGGCCTACGGCCTGATCCTGCCGCAGTGGGTGCTCGACGCCATGGCCGGGCCCGCGCAATGGGGTTGCCTCAATATCCACGGCTCGCTACTGCCGCGCTGGCGTGGTGCGGCGCCCATCCACCGCGCCATCGAGGCCGGCGACAGCCACACGGGCGTGACCATCATGCAAATGGACGCGGGCTTGGACACCGGCGCCATGCTGTTGCAAGAACGCGTGGCTATTGGCCCGCAAGAGACCACCGCTACCCTGCATGGTCGCCTGGCCACGCTGGGCGCGCGCCTGGTCCTGCAGGCGCTGGCGGACCCGGCTGGGTGGGTGGTTACGCCGCAGCCCGCCCTGGGCGTAACCTACGCCCACAAGATTGACAAAAGCGAGGCCGCCATTGACTGGCGCCTGGGCGCGGCACAGATCGCGCGTCGCGTGCGTGCTTTTGACCCGTTTCCCGGCGCCACGGCGCGCGTGGCGGACGAAACCCTCAAGGTCTGGGACGCCCAGGTGCGCACAGACGACGCATCGCCTCCAGGCCAAGCGGCCGGCACCGTGCTGCGCGCAGACGCGCAAGGCATCGTGGTGCAAACTGGCGACGGCGCGCTGTGCCTGAACATTTTGCAGCGGCCCGGCGCCAAACGACTGACAGCGGCTGAATTCTTGCGCGGCTTTGCGCTGCTCCCGGGCATGGCGTTTGCGCTGCCCGATTCGCTTGCAAGCGCAGACTGAAAGCGCGCCCTGTGTTTTTTCTGCGCGAAAACCGCGTTCACCCGGAATTTCGCCAGGGCTTTGTCGAAATGATGGGCGCAGCCCCCGGCATTGCCGCCTGGGGCCTGATGACGGGCGTGGCCATGGTCAAGTCCGGCATGGGCACGCTTGACGCGCTGACGATGGCTTTGCTGGTGTTTGCCGGCAGCTCGCAGCTTGCCGCCATTCCGCTGTTTATTGCCGGGGCGCCGATGTGGGTGATATTGGTCACCGCTTTTTGCGTGAACCTGCGATTTGTGGTGTTTAGCGCCCACATGCGCGGCTACTTGATGCACCTGCCGCGCTGGCAGCGCCTGGTCACGGGCTATTTCACCGCCGACCTGACCTATGTGCTGTTTGTACGCCGCCACCCGCTGCCCGCCCAAGACGCGGACGGACGCGCCGTGCAAATGGCCTACCTGGCGGGAAACGCTTGCATCAACTGGCTGAGCTGGGTGAGCGCGAGTCTTTTGGGTGTGGCGCTGGCCAACTTCATCCCCGGCGCCTGGGGCCTGGGCTTTGCCGGGGTGCTGGCGCTGACCGGCATTTTGTGTTCGCTGGCCAGCAGCCGCCTGCGCTGGGTGGCCGGTGCGGTGGCTGGGGCCGTGGCGGTGGCGGCCTACGCGCTGCCGCTCAAGCTCAATATTTTGGCGGCCATTGGCGTGGCGGTGTTGCTGTGCATGGCGCTGGAATCTCGCCCGGCCTTTGCGCCCAAGGAAGCTCCATGACTGCCGCTTCCATGATGGCCTGGTGGGATGCGCTGCTTTCGGGCAGCCAGGGCGGCACCTTGCTCACCATCGTGCTGATGGCGGTGATTACGGTGGTGTCGCGTTCCTTCTTTTTTATCTCTGGTGCCGAATGGACGCTGCCGCGCTGGGCCCAACGCGGCTTGCAATACGCGCCTATGGCCGCTCTGTCGGCCGTGGTGATTCCTGAGTTGGTGATGACGCAAGGCGTTTTCATCCACACCGTGTTGGACGCCCGGCTGTACGGCGCCGTGGCGGGCGCGGCCTATTTTTTCTGGCGCAAGGGCGGGGGCAACGCCGTGCTGGGCACCATTGTGTGTGGCATGGCGGTCTACCTGCCGCTGCACATCGGCCTGGGCTGGTAAGCGCCGGGCCGCCAGGCCTTCGGGCGGGTGCTGCCTAAAATGCGCGGTTAACTGACTTTATCTTCACCCTTTCTTTCATTTTCATCACCATGAACGTCATTCGCTTCTCCGACCTGTGCGCCCAGGGCGCTGTTGCCACCAAGCGCGTTTTTATCCGCGCCGACCTCAACGTGCCGCAAGACGCCCAAGGCGGCATCACCGAAGACACCCGCATCCGCGCCAGCGTGCCTTGCATCCAGATGGCGCTGGACGCCGGTGCGGCCGTGATGGTGACCTCCCATCTGGGCCGCCCCACCGAGGGCGCCTTCAAGCCGGCCGATTCGCTGGCGCCCGTGGCGCAGCGCCTGGGCGAGTTGCTCGGGCGCACGGTGCCGCTGGTGTCCGACTGGGTCGACGGCGTGGCTGTGGCCGCCGGCCAGGTGGTGATGCTGGAGAACTGCCGCGTCAACCCCGGCGAGAAAAAGAACGACCCGGAACTTGCGCGCAAGATGGCCGCGCTGTGCGACATCTTTGTGCATGACGCCTTTGGCACCGCCCACCGCGCCGAGGCCAGCACCTACGGCATTGCCCAATACGCACCGGTGGCCTGCGCCGGTCCGCTCTTGGCGGCCGAAATGGACGCTATTGCCAAAGCCTTGCTTGCGCCAAAGCGCCCGCTGGTGGCCATCGTGGCAGGCTCCAAGGTGTCAACCAAGCTCACCATCCTTAAAAGCCTGGCGGCCAATGTGGACCAGCTCATTGTGGGCGGTGGCATTGCCAACACCTTCATGCTGGCGGCGGGCCTGAACATCGGCAAAAGCCTGGCCGAACCCGATTTGCTGGACCAGGCCAAGGCCGTGATCGAGGCCATGCAGGCGCGCGGCGCCGCCGTGCCAATTCCGACCGACGTGGTCACCGCAAAGACCTTTGCCGCGGATGCCGTAGCCACCGTCAAAGCCGCCACCGACGTGGACGACAACGATCTGATCCTGGACATCGGCCCCCAAACCGCCCAGGCGCTGGCCGCTCAACTCATGCGCGCGGGCACCATCGTCTGGAACGGCCCGCTGGGCGTGTTTGAGTTTGCCGCCTTTGAGAACGGCACCAAGGTGGTGGCCCAGGCGATTGCCGCGTCCAGCGCCTTCAGCATTGCCGGAGGCGGCGACACGCTCGCGGCCATTGCAAAGTACGGCATTGAGGGGCAAATTGGCTATATTTCCACCGGTGGCGGCGCATTTTTGGAAGTGCTCGAGGGCAAAACCCTGCCCGCGTTCGAGATCTTGGGCCGGCGCGCCAGCACCTGATCTGCCTTTTGTTTCGCCCCGTGTCGGCCGGCGCCGCCTACGGGGCGTTAAGCTGACTGTCCGCGTGGGTCTTTGCTGGCTGTCAAAGGTTTGTAAGCGATGCTCCGCGACAATCCGCAGGTGCGGCTATCGTGCCGCCGTTTGCCTATTTAAGGAATGGAATACAACATGTCAAATCGTCGTGAATTCGTGGTCAAGCTAGGTGTGGGCGCATGCGCCTTGGCAGGTGGTGCTGTTTTTGCAGCCGCACCCATGGTGGCCGAGTCGGACGCTACCGCCGCGAGCCTGGGTTACAAGGCCGACGCCTCCAAAGTCGACAAAACCAAGTTCCCCAAATTTGCAGCAGGCCAAAACTGCGGCAGCTGCGCTCTGTTCCAGGGCAAGGCCGGCGACGCCGCTGGTAACTGCCCGCTATTTGCTGGCAAGCAAGTGACTAGCACAGGCTGGTGCAGCGCTTACGCCAAAAAGGGTTAAGTCCCCTGCGGCCCCCGCCGCTCTGACCACCGAAGGGTCCCATTCTTTTACTGGGCCCGGCGGTGGTTTTTTCTTGGGCGCAAAATCGGGTGACTAGCGCCGGTGCCTCCCGTACCTTGTTCCACGCGCTTACCTTTTAGCCCCACTATGCCTTTTTCTCCCCTCGGTCTTTCCAGCGCTTTGTGCGCCGCAGCGCATGCGGCCGGTTTTACGGCGCCCACGCCGGTGCAGACGGGCGCGATCGCCGCCGTCCTGCAAGGTCACGACCTGCTGGTTCGGGCCCAGACCGGTTCGGGCAAAACGGCGGCCTTCGCCCTGCCTTTGCTTCAATTGGTGGTGCCCACGGGCGCCGGGCGCAGCGGCCCCCGGCGGGTGCAAGCTTTGGTGCTGGTGCCCACGCGCGAACTCGCGGTGCAGGTGGGCGATGTGCTCAAGGGCCTGGCCAGCGGCTTGGTGCCAGCGCCCAAAATCAGCGTCGTGTTTGGCGGCGTGTCCATCAACCCGCAAATGCTGGGCCTGCGTGGGGGCAGCGACATTGTGGTGGCTACGCCCGGGCGCCTGCTTGATTTGGTGGACCACAACGCGGTGCATCTGGCCGATGTGCGCACCCTGGTACTCGACGAGGCCGACCGCCTGCTCGACCAGGGCTTTAGCGAAGAACTGGGGCGCATTGTGGGCCTGTTGGGCGCTCAGCGCCAAAGCCTGTTTTTCTCGGCAACCTTTGGCCCGCAGGTCAGCGCGCTGGCCCAAGGCCTGCTGCACGACCCAGTGCGCGTAGAAGTGTCTGACGCCCCCGACACCCTGCCCGACATTGCCCAAAGCGCGATCGCCGTAGACACGCGCGTCCGCACCCAGCTGCTGCGCCACCTGATCAAGCAGTACGGCTGGAGCCGCACCCTGGTGTTTGTGGCCACCAAATATTCGGCCGAAGTGGTGGCCGACAAGCTGCGCAAAGCCGGCTTGGACGCCGAGCCCCTGCACGGCCAACTCAGCCAAGGAAAGCGCAGCCAAGTGCTCGAAGACTTCAAGGCCTCGCGCATTGCCGTGGTGGTGGCGACGGACCTGGCCGCTCGCGGCATCGACGTGGTGGAGTTGCCGGTGGTGGTGAACTACGACCTGCCGCGTTCGGCCGACGATTACACCCACCGCATTGGCCGTACCGGTCGCGCGGGGCAGGCCGGTTTGGCGGTGAGCTTTGTCAGTGCGGACACCGAGGCCCACTGGCGCCTGATAGAAAAACGCCAGCGCCTGAACCTGGTTCTTGAAGCCGTGGAAGGCTTTGAGCCAATCGAGGTGGCCGCCAACCAAGCGCATGTCCTGGTGGACCTGAGCGGCAACGGCGGCGTCAAAGGCAAGCGCCCTAGCAAAAAAGACAAGCTGCGCGCTGCTGCGGCGTTCCCAGCGGTTTAAGGCCCTAGCGCACATCGCCCATGTCTGAGGCCTGGCAAATCGAGATTCCGCCGTCTTTTGTGGCGCTGTTCGTGGCACCGGGCAAAACCCGGCCTCACACGATGCGCGAGGTGGTGGCTGAGCGCTACGAGCTGTGCGAAGACCTGGCGCTGACCCTCGCGCCCACGGCCAGCCAGATGCAGCTGGCGCGCGATTTGCACACCTCGGCGGTGCTGACGCAGTGCCTGCAAGCCATGACCGGCGCCGACGCGGTGCTCAATCTGCCTGAGGCGCGGTGGGTGATGTGCCGCCTGGCCGAGCTGCTTGACTGGGAGATGCCTGTCTTTGCCGCCGAGGACGCGGCAGCCTGAGATGCCCGGCGACCTGATCCACGTCAGGCTTGTGCCGCATTCTGTGGCGCGAGCCACACGCTGGCCCGCAGGGGCATTTGCCCTGACCTTGGCCACCCTGGTGGTGCTGTGGCTGCACGCGCTGGCGCTCCAAGGGATGGCGCAGGCTTTGCCGGGTTTGGGCAAGGCAGCCAGCACTTCGCTCGCGCCGCGCGCGTTCATCACCCGCACCGTGCAGTTTGACAACGGTGCGGACGAGGCGCCCGCCCTCGCTACAACGCCCACCACCGCGCCGGCGCCGTCCGCCCCCAAACCCGTGCGAAAGCCCGTAGGCGCGACCTTGTTGACGCCCCCTGAAGCGCCGCTGCCCATGGCTGTGCAGCCCGAGCCGCTTGTTGTGGCGGCGGGCCCCGAGCCCGAGCCCGCCCCGCAAGATAGCGTGAACGTGAACGTGGACGTTGCAGCTACGGCGGCAGCGGTTCCTACCCCGGCTGCAGCAAGTTCAGCCCCAGCACCGGTTATGGCCCCGGGGGCAGCGCCCGTTTCAGACGGCGTGCCGCAGGCCCTTGCCCGCCCGCCCGCCCACGCGCCCGCACTCAGTGCTGCGGGCAGCGCAGACGCCCCGGTCTTGCCGGTCTATGACTACCGCTTCCCCGGTTCCACCCGACTCAAGTACGAGGTCTCCGGCCTGGTCAAGGGCTTTGGCTACCACGTCTCGGGCGAGCTGCTGTGGTTGCAAGACGGAAAAACCTATGACGCGCGGCTGGAGATCAGTCACTTTTTGCTGGGCTCGCGGCTGCAAAACAGCAAAGGCGCGCTGACCCCGCGTGGCCTGGAGCCGCTGCGCTTTGGCGACAAGGTGCGCAGCGAGGTGGCGGCACACTTTCAGCGCGCCAAGGGCCTGGTGACGTTCAGCGCCAACACGCCCGACGCGCCGCTGATGCCCCTGGCGCAAGACCAGCTCAGCATTTTTGTGCAGCTCGCGGCCATGTGGGGTGCCAACGCCGGGCGCTTTGCCCCCGGCTTGCAACTGCCTTTTCAGGCTGTGGGGCCGCGCACTTCGGAAAACTGGACATTTAAGGTGGGCGCGCAGGAGCGGCTCAAGCTTGATGGCCGCGAATTGCCCACCACCAAGCTCTTGCGCGAGCGCTCGGGCGACTTTGATACCCGGGTGGAATTGTGGCTGGCGCCCGCGCTGGAATACCTGCCCGCGCGCATTCGCCTGACCCAAAGCAACGGCGACGAGGTCGACATGCTGTGGAGCCGAACGGAAAAACCTTGAGCCACAGGCTTGTAAAAAGCAGTAAAACCCACAAACCCTGTTAACCTAGAATCCAACTCGCACGAAAAAGCACCGCATGCACACGCTCTACGACTCCGAAACCTTTACCGTGACCCATATGCTGGCCAATGCGCAAGCACAGGATATGAGTCCGGCATCGGCCAACGGACCGGGTAACACCGCCCTGAGCGAAATCAAAACCGCGCAATACCCCCAGGGCGTGCCGATGCTGGCGCGCCACGGCTTTGAGATCGTGGACAAGCGCTCGGGCAAAGAGGTTTACCTCGACGGGTCCTGGGCCGAGCTGTTTCAGCAGCACATCGTCGCATGGCAGGTAAACATGCCCACCCAGGAAGAAGTCGAAGAGACGCTCGAGCAATACGCCGGGCTGGCGCAAAACCCGGTGGTGGTGCACTGAGTCCCCAGGCGGCGTTGCTGACCCCCCCACGCAAGCCTTCGTCTGACCACAGCACCTTACAAACTGTCCACATGACAAGCACGTTCTGGCGTTGCGCCATCATCAGCCTGCTGCTTTGGGCGCTGCCCGCCCAGTGGCTGGCGGCGGCGACGGGGTTGCCCTGTGCCGGTCATGCCAGCACTGCGGTCCTGGCCCGCGCCATAGATCTGGCGCAGCTCCCTGCGGCGTCAAGGCAGGTCCCTATATCGTCCATTGCGCACCACCATGGCACGACCCCAGAGCACCTGCCGGGTTCACAAGCTGCCGCGCATGCCCCTGACGGCGTAGACCTTGGAATGCATTCCACCCTCGACGGCACGCTGACCCACGGGCATGCCAAATGCCTTGGCGCAGGCAGTTGTTGCCTGATGGCGGCGATGCTGCCAAATACGCTGCCGGACTTCGTCCGCCCCGGCGCATGGACGGCCTTCACGCTAATGGCGCAGCGTCACCGAGCCCCGTTGCTCAGCGGCCCCGACCGCCCACCGCAAATTCGCCTGGCCTGAGGCGCGCCAGGCGCTGGGGCGAGGTACTTCTGGGGCCTCTGGCTCCCTCCGCGCTGCCCTGACTTTCTGCCGCCTTGGACGTCGGCCACATCGGATCCGTTTGGCCTGGGGCCCGCCCGAAGGCCGAGCGCATGGGTTCCGCGTACCGCAAGCGCGAACCCCTAGCGAGCGGCGATTGCTCCGCGACAAAGCTCTTTTTTTGATGAATCACGAGGTATTTATGCCGCAAATCCGATTTTTGTTGATACTGGCCGTGTGCCTGCAAGGGCTTGCCGTCGGGGCGCAAAGTGCCGTGCCCGGTGCACAAGCCGGCCCCTTTCCAGAGCTTGCGGCCCCAAGCGCTGCGCCCGTCCAAGCCATTGCATTGCAATACGACTCTGTGCTGGCGAAGTACCAGCCCTACACCGAGCAGGCCGTGGCTTCGTGGCCAGACGCCAACGCCACGGTGCAGCGCATTGGCGGCTGGCGGGCCTATGCCAAAGAGATACAGGCCCCAGCAAGCGCCTTGCCTGAACCGGGCGCCAAACCATGAACGCGCAATTCTCGCGTGTGCCCAGGCTCTTGCGTGTCCTGGGCTTGGTCGGGGTCGTAGCACTGGCGGGCTGTGCCAGTTTGGACTTTGAAGCCACGCTGGCCCGCACCAACCAAGACACTGCCAGCTTCACCCGCGGTGCGCTCGCGCTGGCGCAAACCGACGCCCATCGCGAGGCGCGCGCCACCCAAGCAGCCCGCCTATTAGATCAGCCGCTGGACCAGGCCGGGGCAGTGCAGCTGGCCCTGGTCAACAGCCCGGCCTTGCAAGCCCTTTTGGCGCAACGCTGGTCGGAGCTGGCGGCCCTGGCGCAAAGCGGCCGGATGGTCAACCCCAGCCTGAGCCTAGAGCAGGCCAGCATAGGCGCAGAGCTTGAATTCGCCCGGCGCCTGAGTGTGGGTCTCTTGGACTTGCTAACCCTGCCCCAGCGCCAGGAACGCGCCGCCCGTGCGCAGGACGTGGCGCAACTCCAACTCAGCGCCGAGGTGGTGGACCAGGTGACCCGCATACGCCAAGCCTGGGTTCGCGCAGTGGCAGCGCAGCAAAGTCTGGTCTATGCGCAGCAGGTCAACACGGTGGCCCACAGCAGCGCAGAACTGGCGCGGCGTATGCAGTCAGCGGGCAACTTCAATACCTTGCAGCGGGCGCGGCAACACGCCTTTTATGCCCAAGCCAGCGGCCAGTGGGCGCTGGCGCAGCACAGTGCACTGGCAGCACGCGAGGATCTGGTGCGCGCTCTGGGCCTGGATGACGCGCAAACGACGCAGCTTCGTTTGCCCGAGCGCCTGCCGGCTTTGCCTGAGATGCCGCATAGTCCGCAATCGCTGGCGCAAACCTCCCTGGCGCAGCGCCTGGATGTGCGCCAAGCCCAAGCGGCACTCGCCGCCTCTTTGCAAGCCCAGGGTCTGGGCGCACTGGGTAGTTTTACCGATGTGGAGCTTGGCCTGCGGCGTGACACGGTGTTTGACAATGGTGCGCTGACACAGGCCTCGCGTCACGGCGTCGAGCTTTCGGTGCGACTGCCGCTGCTCGACAGTGGCGACTTGCGCCGCACCGCCCTCAGCGCCCAAACCCTGGCGCTGGCCCAGCGACTGAAAGCCACGCTGGTTGAGGCCAGCTCCGGACTGCGGGAGGGCTATTCCGCCTACCGCACGGCCTACGACCTGGCGCGCCATTACCGCGACGAGGTGCTGCCGCTGCGCAAAACCATCGCCGATGAGAACCTGCTGCGCTACAACGGCATGCTCATAGGCGTGTTTGAGCTGCTGGCCGACACCAAAGACCAAATAGCCACGGTGCAGGCGGCCATCGCTGCCGAGCAGCAGTTCTGGCTGGCCGACGCGGCGCTGCAGGCGGCGCAGATCGGCCGCCCAACCACGCCCGCGCTGGGTGCGATGGCTGGTCCCAGCGCGGGCGCGGGTGATGCCGCGCATTGACGCGACAAAGCCCCCACCTTCCATGTTCCAGTTTTGAAAGCCGATTCCATGAACGCACGACGTGAATTTTTCAAGGTCGCCGGCCTGGCCGGTGGCGCGGTGGCTGCCGCCGCTGTCAGCCGGGTCGCGCTAGCTGCCCTGCCTGAGCCGGTGTTGCAAAGCAGCGCCAACACGATGGCGCCGCTGGTGCCTGATACCGGGCGCCCCTACAACCCGGTCGTCACACTCAACGGTTGGACCCTGCCTTGGCGCATGCGCCAGGGGGTCAAAGAATTTCATTTGGTGGCCGAGCCGGTGGTGCGCGAAATGGCGCCGGGCTTCAAGGCCCACTTGTGGGGCTACAACGGCCAGTCGCCGGGCCCAACCATAGAGGTGGTCGAGGGGGACAGGGTGCGCATTTTTGTGACCAACCGCCTGCCCGAACACACCAGCGTGCACTGGCACGGCCAGCGCCTGCCCAACGGCATGGACGGCGTCTCGGGCCTCACCCAGCCGTCCATCCAGCCGGGCAAAACCTTTGTCTATGAGTTCGAGGCGCGTCGCCCCGGCACTTTTATGTACCACCCGCACGCCGACGAGATGACGCAAATGGCCATGGGCATGATGGGCCTGTGGATTACCCACCCCAAAGCGCCCCACCCCTGGATTGCCGAGGTGCAGCGCGACTTTTGTTTTTTGCTCAACGCCTACGACATCGACCCCGGCAGCTACACGCCCAAAATCATGACCATGCTGGACTTCAACCTCTGGTCCTGGAACAGCCGGGTGTTTCCCGGCATCGACTCGCTCAACGTGCGCCAGCACGATAAGGTGCGCATCCGCGTGGGCAACCTGACCATGACCAACCACCCCATCCACCTGCACGGCCATGAGTTTCAGGTGACCGGCACCGACGGCGGCCCCACGCCGCCGGGCACACGCTGGAGCGAAGTCACCACCGACGTGGCGGTGGGGCAGATGCGCCAGATCGAATTTGTGGCCGACGAGCCGGGCGACTGGGCCTTTCATTGCCACAAAAGCCACCACACCATGAACGCCATGGGCCACAACGTGCCCACGCTGATCGGCGTGGACCACCGAGGCCTAGCCAAGCAGATCAGCCAGCTCATTCCCGACTACATGGTGATGGGCGAGCGCGGCATGGCCGACATGGGCGAGATGGAAATGCCCATTCCCGACAACACCGCGCCCATGATGACCGGCCAGGGCCCGTTTGGCGGGGTGGAGATGGGCGGTATGTTCAGCGTGCTCAAGGTGCGCAAGGACCAGCCGCACGGCAACTACCAAGACCCTGGCTGGTACCAGCATCCCCCGGGCAGCGTGGCCTACGAATGGACCGGTGCGCTGGCCCCGGCGACGCGCAGCCAGTCCGGCGGCAAGGCGGCCATGGGCGCGAACCATATGCCGGCTGCTGAGATCGAAGTGCAGGTGCGCAAGCCCCTGCCCAAGAAAGCCGGTAGCCATGGCGAGCATTGACGCCGTGCGACGCACTCCACCGCATATCAACCCATTTTTTTGCATCCACCAATGAAGGAAAACCCCATGAAATTTCGCAACACCGTGCTGGCCTGGGCCAGCGTCGCACTGGCGGCGGCAGCCCCCGCCTTTGCTACTGGCGCGGCCGACGGTCACCACCATGACCACGGCAGCGCCGCCATTGGCGACGCGGGCGAGGCTAGCCAGGTCACGCGCACGGTAGAAGTGCAAATGCGCGACAGCATGCAGTTTGTGCCCTCCAAGCTGTCGGTCAAGCAGGGCGAGACCTTGCGCATCGTGGTCAAAAATACCGGCCAGCTGACGCACGAAATGGTGCTGGGCAGCGAAAAAGACCTTAAGGCCCACGCGGAGCTCATGAAAAAGTTTCCTGAGATGGAGCACGCCGAGCCCAATATGCTCACGCTGGCCGCCGGTAAGTCCGGTGAGCTGGTGTGGAAGTTCAGCCGCGCAGGCGTAGTGAACTTTGCCTGCCTGCAGCCCGGCCACTTTGATGCGGGCATGAAAGGCCAAGTGCGGGTCGCCGCAGCGAAATCGAATGCCAAAAACACCCCCAAGGAGGACCACCATGCCCACTAAACCAATGACCCGGCGCCTGTGCTTGCAGCAGGCCATCGCCATGCCGCTGGCGGCGGCTTTCCTGCCCGCGCAGGCCACCGCAGCGAAACCCCAGGTTGAGGTCTGGAAAGACCCGAACTGTGGCTGCTGCGAAGACTGGGTGTCGCACCTGCAAAAGTCCGGTTTTGCGGTGCGCGTGTTCAATGATGGCAACACGGCGGCGCGCAAGCGCCTGGGCATTCCCGATGCACTGGGCTCGTGCCACACCGGCAGCGTCGGCGGCTACGCCTTAGAAGGCCATGTACCGGCCAAGGAAGTGCAGCGCCTACTGCGCGAAAAACCCCAGGCCATCGGCTTGGCGGTGCCTGGCATGCCGGTGGGCTCGCCGGGTATGGACGGCGCGGTTTACCAAGGCCGTAAAGACCCCTTTGATGTCTTGCTGGTGCTGCCGGGCGGCGGCACACGCGTGTTTCAGAGTTATGCCAAAGGAGTTGCCATATGACGCTTAGCAAAACCCTGCGCGCCCTGACCCTGGCCCTGTCTAGTGCCTTCCTGGCGCTGACCCTCTGGGCCCAGACCGCAGACTTGAGCGAGGGCGAAATCCGCAAAGTCGACAAAGAGGGGGGCAAGATCACACTTGCCCACGGCGAAATCAAAAGCCTGGACATGCCGCCCATGACCATGGTGTTCACCGTCAAAAACCCGGGCTTGTTTGGCGAACTGAAGAAAGGCGATAAGGTGCGTTTTGCCGTGGTGCGCGAAGACGGCAAGCTGGTGCTGACCGAGATCGTGCCCGCTGCCACGCGCTAGGGGCAGCAACAGGCACCAACCGCCGCGTCAGGCCGCCGCGTAGCGGTAAATCTGGTCGCCCTGGGGGGCGCGAATCTGCGCGTTGAAGGACACTACGATGCGGTCCTTGGTGCCCACATAGGGCAGCGCCTTGTGCGGCAAAAACGCGGGGAAAAGCACCAGGTCGCCTTCGTGCGGCGTCACGTCGAGCGTGGCGTTTTGCATAAAGGCGTTGCCCATGTCCATGTAGGCGCCGCCCAAAAGGGGAAACAGGGGGCTGTAAAAGCGCGTGGCGCCGTTGAGCGCGCCCCACTGCGGCTCGTGCTGGCGCTCTGCCACCGGGTCAATTTGCACGTAGTACACCCCCGACCAGGAGCAGTTGCCATGGGTGTGCACGTCGTGGAAAGCAGCCCCGTTTTGGATCTGGAACCACAGGCCCACCAGTTCAAGCTGCAGGCCGTGGCGTCCGCTGGGCCAGACCCCGGCATTGGCCTGTTTGGCTGTGGCTTGCAGCGACTGGGCAATGAACTTCACCAAGGTATGGAACTCGGGCACGTCCACCCGCTGCAGCAAATCGTCGGCGCTGGCGTAAAAGTTGCCGGCGCGCTCGGGGTGTTGCGCCACGTCGGTGGCACGCATGACGCTGAAGATGCGCGCCAGCACCTCGTTCACCGCTGCGGCGCCTTGCAGGCGGTGGACTGCCATGGGCACCGGCCAATGCGCGCTATTGGGGGCGCTGTTAGACATGGTGCCGAGCGCGCTGAGCACGCCCGTGGGGCTGCTGGTGGCGGGTGGCATGCTCATGCGCTGACGGCGTGTCCGGCGGGCAAGTCAAGCCGCCAGCCGGTGCGCTGGGCCAGCGCCTCCAGGTCGGCCAGGGTGTCAAGGTCAGTGACAAAGCGGGTGTTGGTGCTCGTGTGCACATGCACCAGCTCGGGCTGGCGCTCCACCAGGTGGCGGCAGGCCAGGTTGGTGCCGCTGGCCAAAATATCGGCCAGTGCCACCTCGTCCATCACGATGGGGTTGCCGCGCTGGCCGTCCACCACCGGCACCACCACGTGGCCGGCCAGGCGTTTTTTGAAGGCGGCAATCAGTTCGGTCAGGTCGGCTGCGCCCAAGAGCGGCTGGTCGGCCAGCACCACCAGCACTGCGTCAAAGTTGCCGCGCAGCGCCTGCAAGCCCACCCGCACCGAGCTTTGCTGACCCAGCGCGAAGTCGGCGTTGTGGGCCAAGGTGACCGGAAAAGACGCCACGCTGGCCTCGACCGCGTCGCGAGCGTAGCCGGTGACCACCACCACCTCGTCCACCCCGGCGCCGCTGAGCGCTATGAGCTGGCGGTTGATGAGCGGCACGCCTTGCAGGCGGATCAGCGACTTGGCCACACCGCCCATGCGGCTGCCGGTGCCCGCAGCAAGGAGCACCGCGCCCACGCGCAGGCGGGCGTACAAACCGCCGCCTTGTTTGAGTAAGCATCCCATGGAAATACTCCTGTAATTGGTTGAAAAAAGAAGGGTTCAGGCGCTGCGCAGCACATCGGGCAGGCGCGCCAGGCTGGCCAAATTATGGGCCGGCAGAAAGCGGTTCACCTGCTTGGCCGCGCGTAGCATGGCCTCGGACTGCGGCGCCTGCACCGTGGGGTGCAGCCAGCAAACCCGCGCGCCGCGCGCGCGCACCTGGGCGAGCACCGCCTCCAGGTCGTCGGGCGGGTCGGTGTCGTAGCCGTCGCTGAACACCATAAAAAGATCGCCGCGCTGCAAGGACCGCCGGTCCAGGTGCAAGCGCAGCGCCTCGTGCAAGCAACTGGCAATGCGGGTGCCACCGCCAAAACCGAAAGTGACGGCGTTGACCTTTTCTTGCACCCGCGCGCTGCGCCGCTTCATCAGCGGCGTGACGTCGGCCACGCTGGTGTGAAACACCAGGGCGCGCGCGTCCATCACCTCCACAAAAGCCCGGGAGAGGCGCAGGTAAAACTGGGCGTGCACTTCCATCGATCGGCTCACGTCTACCAGCACCACCACGCGCGGCTGGCGGCGCCGGCGCTGCACGCGGGCGAGCTTGACCACCTCGCCACCGCTGGCCAGCGCGCCGCGCAGCGAGCGGCGCAGGTGCACCGCGCCCCGGTCGCCGGTGGGCTGAAAGCGGCGCAGCAACTGGGCGCGTAGGCGTTTTTTTAGGGCTTCGACCAGGGGCTCAAAGCGGTCCATGTCGCCGGGCATCCATTCAGCAAAGTCGCGCTGGTCCAGCGCCGCGGTGGTGCTGGCGCCGCCCTGGGCACGTTGCGGGCCGCTGCTTTCTTCCAGGTCACCGGCGGCCGTGTCATCGGCCAGGCCCACGGTGGGCTGGGCTTTGCCCGGTGCGGTGTTGCCCGCTTGCTGGGCCATGTCCTGGTGCATTTGCTGCACCAAATCGGGCAGGGTGCGCGCGCGCTGGGTCAGACCAGATGTGCGGGTGCCGCCTTTGACCTGGTTCGGGAACCAAAATGCTTGGTGCAGGTCGGGGTATTTGCGCCACTGGGTTTGGCTGCCGCTGGCAATGGCACGCCACAGCGCCTGGGTACGCGGCCACTGCGCCAGGGGCAGCGCGGCGGCGGCTTGCACCATGAGTTCGACCTCGGCGTAACCCAGCGCAAAACCGTGCTGTCGCAGGTAGTGGGCAAATTCGCCCAACTGTTCGCGCGGGTCGGTAGCCGCTGCTAGTTTGGTCGGCTTGTGCGGGTCGGCGCCCAGCGCGGCGGACATGGCGCCTACTTCAGCGCGGCGGCGACGCCCGCGTCTTGGCCCATGCGCGGACCGTCCATCAGCTTGCCGACGCGCTCAGAAGTGACTTGCCAGCGGTCATTGCGGGTCTTCAGCAAGGTTGCCAGCGAGGGCATGAGCAGCTGCGGGTCGATAGGCAGCTCGCTGTGGCCGAGCTTGAAGAGCACACGCACCCAGTCCAGGGTTTCGGCCACACCAGGGGTTTTGTCCAGGTCTTCCTTGCGCAGGCGCTGCACAAAGGCTACGCACTCCTCCACCAGGCGGCTGGCGGCTTCGGGCACCAGGGTGCGAACGATTTGCGTCTCGCGCGCCAGGGTGGGAAAGTCCACAAAGTGGAACAGGCAACGCCGGCGCAGCGCGTCCGAGAGGTCGCGCGTGCCGTTGCTGGTCAAAATCACCAGGGGCTTGCTCACCGCGCGCAGGGTACCAATCTCGGGCACGCTGATCTGGTATTCGGACAGCATTTCCAACAAAAAGGCCTCAAACGCTTCGTCGGCGCGGTCAATCTCGTCGATCAGCAGCACGCAGGGCTCGGGGCAGCGGATGGCCTGCAAGAGCGGACGCTCCAGCAAAAACGCTTCTGAGAACAGGTTGTCGCGCAGCGCGGTGCGGTCGCCCTGGCCGGCTTCGGTCATGCGGATTTCCAGCAACTGGCGGCTGTAGTTCCACTCGTAGACCGCCTGGCTCAGGTCCAGCCCTTCGTAGCATTGCAGGCGCAGCAGCGGGCGGCCCAGCGCGCGGGCGCAGGCGCTGGCAATGGCGGTTTTACCTACCCCGGCTTCGCCTTCCAGTAATAACGGGCGCTCGAGCGACAAGCCCATCCAGACCAGGCTGGCGAGGTCTTCGTCGGCGATATAACCCGCGTGGAACAGGCGCTCGCGCAGGCCTTGGGGCGAAGCCAGATCGGTGGCAGTGCTCATGGCTGGGGTGCGAACCTTAGCGCTTGCCGCCAAACAGATTGGCAAAGAAGTTTTTCACTAGGGACCAAACCAGGCCCAGGGCGTTGAACTCTTGCGCGACCACCGGCGCTTGCGGCGCTGGCGCTGCGGCCGCTGGTGCGGCGCTCTCGCCCGGGGCGGGGGCAGCGGGAGCCAGGGCAGCTTGCACCACGGCAGCTTTTTGCGAAAACACGACGGCAAACTGGGCCAGAATCATGTCGGACACGGAGCCCATCATGCGCCCGCCAAACTGGGCGAACTTGCCGTTGACTATGACTTCGGCGTGGCCCACCAAGGTGCAACTGGTGGCGTCAATGGCCACCAGGTTGGCGGTGAGTTCCATGGACGCAGACGAGCCGCCCTTGTCGGCGCCCTTGCCCAGCATCTTGAGCGTGCGGGTGGCGGGGTCCAGCGCCAAAATTTCGATCGTGCCAGCAAAGGCGGCCACAGCCGGGCCCACCTTGACACGCACGCTGCCAGTGAAATGGGTGGCGTCAACCTCAGAAGTGATTTGCGCGCCAGGCATGCAAGTGGCCAACTCGTTCATGTTGGCAAGAACCGTCCAGGCGGCATCTACCCCGGCGGACACCGGGTACTGCTTGTCTAAAACTACTTCCATGGGAACTCTCCAAAAAAAACAGGGGCGGATGCAGCGCACCGCATCCGCCCTCTCAAGGACGAAACAAATTAACTAGCGATTCCCGCAGCCTTGAGCTGTTGCCACACGCGGTAGGCTGAGTGTGGCATGTTGAAGTGCGTCACACCCAGGTGGGCAAAGGCGTCCACCATGGCGCTGGTGAACGTGGGGATGCTGCCCACGTGCGGTGACTCGGCCACGCCTTTGGCACCAATGGGGTGGTGCGGCGACGGGGTTACCGTATGGTCGGTCTCCCAGTGCGGGGTCTCCACAGCGGTGGGCAAGAAATAGTCCATCAGCGTGTTGCCCTGGATATTGCCTTGCTTGTCAAACGACAGCAGTTGGCCCATGGCCACGGCAAAACCCTCGGTCAATCCACCATGGATCTGGCCTTCGATGATCATCGGGTTGATGCGGGTGCCGCAGTCGTCGAGCGCATAGAAGCGGCGGATTTTGGTCTCGCCCGTGCCCTTGTCGATGTCCACCACGCAGAGGTAAATACCAAAGGGGAAGGTGAAGTTCGGTGGGTCGTAGTAGTGCACCGCTTCCAGTCCGGGCTCCAGTCCCGGCGGGGGGCTGTTGTAGGCGGCCCATGCGATTTGCGTCATGGTTTTGAACTTGGCGTCATCGCCGCGCACTTTGAAGCGGTCGATTTCCCACTCGAGATCGGCTTCGCTGACTTCCATCAAATGCGCAGCAATCTTTTTGGCCTTGGCGTGGATTTTGCGCGCAGCCATGGCAATGGCGGCACCGGCTACCGGCGTGGAGCGCGAACCGTAGGTTCCCAAACCGTAAGGCGCGGTGCTGGTGTCACCCTCTTCAACTTGGATGATTTCCGAGGAAATACCCAGCTCGGTGGCGATGATTTGCGCGTAGGTAGTCTGGTGGCCTTGGCCTTGCGAGATGGTGCCCATGCGGGCAATAGCGCTGCCGGTGGGGTGCACACGGATTTCGCAGGAGTCGAACATGCCAACGCCCAAAATATCGCAGATCTTGCTTGGGCCAGCACCCACCACTTCGGTGAAGGTGACTAGGCCGATGCCCATTAAGGTTGGGCAATTCGGATCCGCTCGCTTGGCAGCTTGTTCGGCGCGCAGGCTTTTGTAGTCCACCGCGTCTAGCACCTTGTCAAGCGCGGTCTGGTAATCGCCCGAGTCGTAATCAAAGCCGAGCGCGGAGTGGTAGGGGAACTGTTCGCGCTTAATGAAGTTTTTGGCGCGGATCTCGGCCTTGTCCATGCCCAGCTTTTGGGCCAGCACATCGACCATGCGCTCCACCAGGTACACCGCTTCAGTTACGCGGAAAGAGCAGCGGTAGGCCACGCCACCGGGTGCCTTGTTGGTATAGACGCCATCGACCTTGCAGTAGGCGTTGGCGATGTCGTAGCTGCCGGTGCAGATGTGAAACATGCCGGCAGGGAATTTGGTCGGGTCGGCGCAGGCGTCAAACGCGCCATGGTCGGCAATCACATTGGTGCGCAATGCGAGGATCTTGCCGTCGGCGGTCGCGGCCAGTTCGCCGGTCATGTGGTAGTCGCGGGCAAAGCCGGTGGACGACAAATTCTCTATGCGGTCTTCCACCCACTTGACCGGGCGGCCCAGCACGATGGACGCCACGATGGCGCACACATAGCCAGGATAAATCGGCACCTTGTTGCCAAAGCCGCCGCCGATGTCAGGCGAGACAATGCGCACCTTGGACTCGGGAATGCCCGAGAGCATGGACACCACGGTGCGCACAATGTGCGGCGCCTGGCTGGTGAGGTAGGTGGTGAGTTCGCCACGGATCGGGTCGAACGAGGCCACCGCGCCACAGGTCTCCAGTGGGCAGGGGTGCACGCGCGGGTAGTGCATGTCTTGCGATACCGTCACAGCTGCGCCGGCGAACACCGCGTCGGTGGCGGCTTTGTCGCCGGCCTCCCAGGTGAAGATGTGGTTGTGGTGGTAGCGCTTGCCGTGTGCACCTTCGGTTTTGCCGGCCAGGTCTTCGCGCAGCACTGGCGCACCGGATTTGAGGGCCTCAAAGGGGTCGACCACCGCCTCGAGTTCTTCGTACTCAACTTCGACAGCTTCGACGCCGTCAGCGGCGCTGTAGCGGTCTTCGGCGATCACCACGGCCACTTCCTGCATTTGGAAGTGAACTTTTTCGTCAGCCAGCACGGCCTGCACATCACCGGCCAGCGTGGGCATCCAGTGCAGTTTGAGCGGCTTAAGATCGTCAGCGGTCAATACGGCGATCACGCCGGGGATCTTGAGCGCGGCTTCTTTGTTGATGCGCTTGATGCGCGCATGTGCCACCGAGGCACGCACGATGTCCATGTGCACCATGCCGGGCAGTTTGATGTCGTCAACGTAATGGCCCTTGCCTTGGATAAAGCGGGCGTCTTCCTTGCGCAGGCGGGAGTCGCCCATGCCCATCAGGGCTTTTTCGCGGTCACTCAGGGGTGCGTTCATAAGGTTCTCCTGTGGATTGCGCGCTTAGGCGGCAACGGCTTGTTGTTGGAGGGTGGCCGCTGCGTGCAGCACGGCTTTGACGATGTTTTGGTAACCGGTGCAACGGCACAAATTGCCGGACATGCCCACCCGCACCTCCGCTTCGGTCGGGTTGGGGTTGTCTTGCAAGAGGCGGTAGGCGCGCATGAGCATACCGGGGGTGCAAAAGCCGCATTGCAAGCCGTGCTCTTTGTAAAAACCATCTTGCAAGGCATGCAAGACACCGCCGTTGGCCATCCCTTCGACAGTTTTTACTTCGCTGCCGTCGCACTGCACGGTGAGGTGGGTGCAGGATTTCACTGACTGGCCGTCAATGTCCACGGTGCAGGCGCCGCAGTGGCTGGTCTCACAGCCGATGTGCGCGCCGGTGAGGTTCATCTTTTCCCGCAGGAAGTGGATCAACAGGGTGCGCGGCTCAACGGCTTCTTCAACGGCCTTGCCGTTGATGTGCATAGAAACGATTTTTTTGCTCATGGGGGGTCTCCGGGGTAGGGGGGCTTTAAGCGCAGCGGGCTGCTGCTGCGCGGATGGCACGGCGGGTCATTTCCCCAGCCATGGCGGTTTTGTATTCGACGTCGCCACGCAGGTCTTCAGCGGGGTCGCAAATGGCGCGCACCGCATGGACGGCGGCGTCGATGCTGGCGTCGCTCAAAGGCTTGCCAAGCAGTGCTGCCTCGGCGTCGCTGGCGCGCAGCGCGGTAGGCGCCACATTGGTTAAGCCGATGCTGGCGTGGCTGACCACTCCGCCAGCCATGCGCAACACCACAGCGGCGCCGGCCGTGGCCCAGTCACCAGTTTTGCGTTTGAGCTTGAGGTAGGCGGACCCAGTGCCCGCGGCAAAGGGGGCGATCAGGATGGCGGTGAGGATTTCGTCTTCGGCCAGCGCCGTCATGTAGGTGCCGTGGAAAAAGTCCACCGCCTTGACATGGCGCTCGCCCTGGGGGCCTTGCAGCACAAAGCTTGCGTCCAGCGCCATGGCAATCGCCGGGTGGTCGTTGCCGGGATCGCCGTGGGCAATGTCGCCGCCTATGGTGCCGCGGTTGCGCACCTGGGGGTCAGCGATCAAGAGGGCGGCCTCGACCAGCAGGGGCAGCTTGGCTTGCAGCAGAGGGGACGCAATGAGCTCGTTTTCCGAGGTCATGGCGCCGATGCGGATCATGGCGCCCTGTTCACTGATGCCGCGCAGCTCGGGGATGCGGTTGATGTCAATCAGCGTGCCGGGTTGGGCAAACCGCAGCTTCATCATGGGCAGCAGGCTGTGGCCGCCTGCGAGCAGCTTGGCGTCGTCGCCCAGCGAAGACAGAAGAGCGATAGCTTCGGCCACGGTGTGCGGTGCGTGGTAATCAAATGCCGGTGGGATCACGGTATCTCCTTTTCATATTGGGCGACGCTCAAAAAACGCCAAAAGTGACTCTATCGAGCGTTCTTGGGCTTGCGCAATGTAAAAAATCAACCGTTTTAAATTTTGCACGAACGGCAACGCCGTTGCACGAAAAATGCGCGTCCTAGTTTTTGACTGGTACGGCGTCGGTCAGCCCGAGTTGATCGAGCAGCTTGGCCATGCTGGCGCGCGAGACCGGAATTTCAACCGGCGTGGAGCCCATCATGCGCAGCGACATGCGGCCGTCGTCGCGTACGATTTCGTCGACCTGCGCCAGATTGACGATGTAGCTGCGGTGCACCCGCAAAAACAGGTTGGGGTCAAGCCGGCTTTCCAGGTCGCCAATAGTGATGTTGCAAAACTGTCCGCCTTGCGCCGTGTGCACCCAGGTGTAGTGGCCCTCGGAGCGAATGAAGGACACGCTGGGCACGTCCACCAGCATTACGCGGTTTTGCTTGATGGTGGGAATCTTGCGCAGCTGGCGCTTTTCGCCAGCGTCAGCACTTTTGCGTTTGGACTCGGCGCTGCCCTCTTTGCTCACCACCTCGGTGATGTCGTAAAACACCAGCGTGTAGCCGGTGGTGGCACCTTGCATGTCGCCAATCTTGGAAACCTTGATTAACAGCACTCGCTCGGGGATGTTGATCATCATCGCCATGGGCGGCGCGTTGTTGACCGGGCAATCGGCTTGGCCCAGCAGAAACTTGACCTTGGCCTTGGCCGCTTCGGGATGAAAATCGGTGACGATCTTGCCAAAGGGCAGCTTCTCGCCCACCGGCAGGCTGCGCCGGGCATAGTCGTTCATGCCCACCACATGCAGCGCTTGGTCCAGGTGCACTACGCCTACGTCAAAGCGCTCCAGCAAATACAGCCAGGAATTGGGGCCGGGGGCGCTGGTGGCCTCAGTGGGCGGGAAAGGGCAGGCTTTGGTCATGGCTTAGGATCGTAGTAAGCGTTGGCGGTCAGACAAGTGCGCTGTCTCATGCCGCTAAACGGAGATTCGTGCAAACTTTGCGCGCTTCATTCACCAGCAGATGCGCAAATGGGCGGCGCTGGTTACAGTGCGAACAACCCTTCTGTTTCCTGTGAAAAACGCGATTTATGTCTTTTGTAAATATATCCGAATCCGAACTTTTGCAGACTCGGGCCTGCTCAGCCACCGGGTTTACCCTTGGTTTTTGCAAATGATTCGCCCGCCTTGCCAGCGCCGCATGCTGCCATGACCACCCCATCCTCCGCTCCGCACTGGCTGGCCCGCAGCGTGGGCTCAGCGGCCGTTACACCGTCTCTTTTATTGCTCGCCGTGGCCGCCACGCTCTGGGGTTTGGGCGCGCGGGGCAATGCAGCGGGCACGTCCTTTGGTGCGGTGGTCGCACTGTCCCTGGTCTTGGTGGCGCTGGGTTGCGCGGCACTCACCTGGGTGCGGCCCCAGCGCGCGGGCCTGTCGCCGCCCTACATCATGCTGTCCCTGGGTTTTGGCGGCATGCTCTTGGGCTTGGGTGTGGACTTGCTCCTGGGCGGCCCGGCGCGGCTGGAAAGTTTGTGCAGCCAGTCGGTGCGCCTGAGTTTTCTTGAAAGCCTGGAGCTGCACATCGCCTTTTTGCCCGCTATGCACGCGGGCATGCTCACCGGCGGTTTGCTGGCCATTCCCAGCCTGCGCCTGTTGCGCCAGCATTGCGGGCGCTATTTGTGTTCCTTGTTCACGCAAAACCTGCTGTGTTCAGCCTGGATGCTGCTGGGAATGACGGCAGGCGCTTTGTGGCTGGTACGTTGGCAAGTGGCTGCAGGCACGTCCAGCCTGGCGGGTATGCTCGGGGGCATGTTTGTGGGCATGACCTGGGGCATGGTCGCCAGTGTTGCCCTGTACCGCGCATTTTTTGCACTGCGCAACCGCAACCCTGCCGAGGACGCGTAATGGACAGCTTGGATATTCGGGTCTTGTCAGACGCCTTGGCCTGGCGCACTGCCGGCCATGCCGTCACCCTGGTTACCGTGGTGCAAACCTGGGGCAGTGCGCCGCGCCCGCCCGGTGCCTTGCTGGCTGTGCGCGATGACGGTCTGGTCAGCGGCTCGGTCTCGGGCGGCTGCGTGGAAGACGACCTGATCGCCCGTACCAAAGCCGCGTTTACCCACCTGGTGGCGCATTCGGCCGGCACGGCCGCCCCCGCCGAGTCGCACACCCTGCCCAGCGAAATCGTCTACGGCGTGAGCAAAGAAGAAGCCGCCCGCTTTGGCTTGCCCTGCGGCGGCACCCTGCGCCTGGTGCATGAACCCCTGTTAGATGCGCGCTGGATCACCGATCTGCTGGCGCGCACCGCCGCGCACCAACTGGTGTCACGCAGCCTGCGCATGGCCACCGGCGCGGTGACGCTGGGTGGCGCGCAGCGCGGCCAAGATATTTCCTACGACGGCCAAACTCTGACCACTGTGTTCGGCCCCAAATGGCGCCTGCTCTTGATTGGCGCGGGCCAGCTCTCGCAAGCCGTGGCGCAGATGGCCGGTTTGCTGGACTTTGAAGTGCTGGTGTGCGACCCGCGCGAAGACTACGCCGCCACCCTGGATTTGCGCGTGGTGCAGCGCCTCATGGGCATGCCCGATGACGTGGTGCGCGACATGCTGCCCGACGCGCACACTGCCATCGTGGCGCTCACCCACGACGCCAAGCTTGATGACATGGCGCTGTTAGAGGCGCTCAAGTCCGAGGCCTTTTATGTAGGCGCGCTGGGCTCGGGCCGCACGCAAGCGGCGCGCAAACAGCGCCTGGCCGAACACTTTGACATGACCGAGGCCGAACTCGACCGCCTGCATGGCCCCGTGGGCTTGCGCCTGGGCGCCAAAACCCCGGCCGAGATTGCGGTGTCCATAGTGGCAGAGATCGTGCAAGTCAAAAATGCCGGCGTGAAAGCAGTTTTTGCCGACTCGTCTTGCGCAGCGCCGGGCGTCCCGGCGGTTTAAGCAGCGGCGCGCTGCCCCATGGCCTGACGTAGACGCACCGGCGCGCTGGCGTGCCATGTCGGGCTCCACTCCAGCATGGCACGCGGCCACAGCAGCACCACGGTCGAGCCCAACAAAAAGCGACCCATCTCATCGCCTTGGCGCAGGGTGACGGCGCCTTCGTCGTAATGCCACTCGGTCACCTGCGGCAAGCGTGGCGGGTTCACCACCCCGTGCCATACCGTGGCCATGCTGCCCACGATGGTGGCGCCCACTAGCGTGAGCACCATGGGCCCGTGGGGGGTGTCAAACACGCAAACCACGCGTTCATTGCGCGCAAACAGCCCTGGCACGCCGCGCGCTGTGGTCGGGTTGACCGAGAACAGATCACCTGGCACGTAGATCATGCGGGTCAGGCGCCCATCGCAGGGCATGTGGATGCGGTGGTAGTCGCGCGGGCTGAGGTAAATCGTGGCAAACGCCCCGTTGTCAAACTGCGCGGCCAGTGCCGCATCCCCGCCCACCAGTGCGGTGGTGCTGTAGGAATGGCCCTTGGCCTGGAAGATCTGGTCCTGCGCAATCGCACCACATTGGCTGATGGCTCCGTCCACCGGGCACACCCAGGTGCTGGGCGCCAGTGGGCGGGCGTCGCGGCGCAGTGCGCGGGTAAAGAAGTCGTTGAAGCAGGCGTAGCTGGCCAGATCAGGCTCGGCGGCCTCGGCCATATTCACCTGGTAGCGCCGCACAAACCAGGCAATCAGGCCAGTGGTGAGGCCGCCCCAGCGGCGGCTGGCGACCCAGCCAGCGAAGTAGGTGAGCGCCTTTTTGGGCAGCAGGTATTGGGGCAATACCGATGAACGATCAGACACAGCGGCTCCGGTGGGGGGAATTGGGTTCCACCGCACACGAAGAATTCGGTGGGCCGGAAGCTGCTGAAATTATAGAGAGTGGCCTATAGTGGCGCGTATGAGCACCGCCCGCATTCCCCCCATCCAATGCCTGTTGACTTTTGAGGCGCTGGCACGCCTGCGCAGCGTGACGCAAGCATCAGAGGAATTGTGCGTGACACCCAGTGCAGTGAGCCACCGGGTGCGCCAGCTAGAGCAAATCATCGGCACTAAGCTCTTTGGCCGCGCCGATTTTTCGCTCACCACCGAGGGCAGTGAATACCTGGCCCATGTGCGCGAGGGCCTGACAATTTTGCAAAAATTTCCTATCTCAAGCGCCGCACCGGGCAAACGCAAGCTGCGCTTGGCGGTGACACCCACCTTTGCCCGCTCTATTGTTATTCCGCGCCTGCGCGAATTTACCGAGGCCTATCCTGAGATTGACCTGACCATGCAGGTCTCCATCCCCCTGTTGGACGTGGTTGCCGAGGACGCCGACTTGACGGTGCGCTTTGGCGCCGGGCGCTATGCCGATCTGGAGCACATCTGCCTGACCAAAGACGTGGTCACGCCCATGGCATCACCGGCCTTTGTGCGCGAGCACGGGCCCTATGTGGTGGCGCAAGACCTGCTTAACCAACCCCTTTTGCGCAGCCCGCTAGAGCCCTGGCGCACTTGGTTTGCCGCCCACCACCTGGATTGGCCTGAGCCGGTGGACGGTTCGCAGTTCAACGACATCGGCCTGATGTGCGACGGCGCGGCCGCGGGCATGGGCATTGCGCTGGTGCGCCTGAAGCTGGGTGCACCCTGGCTGGAAAACGGCGCGCTGGTGCGCCTGGGCAGCAGCGACACCTTTGTGGGCAACGTGCCCAGCCCTCATGCGCACTACCTGTGCTGGCGCACCGGCATGATGGACCGCTGGGAATGTGCGGCGTTTGCCGAGTGGCTTAAGAAGGTGCTGGCTTAGCGTTTAGGTTGGTGCGCGGCCACCTGCGGGTTCGTGCTTGAGGTTTTAGTTTCTGAGTTGAAGCTGGATTTCAGCTTTTTTTGCCCACTCTCTCCCCCAACCCCTCTCTCGCCCAGCGGGCGAGAGAGCAACTGTGTTCAAAGTCAAGTCTTTTTCAAACATTGTTGGGCTGTGGATAAGAGGCCTTCCATGGCTGAGCAGACTTGATGACGGCATTCATGATCGTGAGCAGTTTATGCATGCAGGCCACCAGCGCCACCTTCTTGGGTTTGCCCGCCAGAGTCAGCCGCTCATAGAAAGCCTTGATGACCGGGTCATGCCGCGAAGCAGTCAGGGCCGCCATGTACAGCGCTGCGCGCACATGGGATCGCCCACCCCAGGTAATGCGCTTACCCTTGAACTTGCCGCTGTCGCAGTTCAAAGGTGCCACACCCACCAGCTTGGAAATCTCGCGCTGCTTGAGCGAACCCAACTCCGGCAACGCCGCCATCAGCATGGTCTGGGTGCCCACCCCCACACCCTTGAGTCCCTTGAGCAGCGCTAACTTGTCCTGGAAGTGGCTCCTCAAATGGCGCTGGGCATCGTCGTCAATTTGACCAATCTGCTTGTCAAGTATCTTGATGTGGCGCTCAATGCTTTTACGCTGCGAGGCGTGCGCGCTTGCGAGCCGGTTGCTCTCAGCCACGCGCATGCCTATCAACTGGGCGCGCCGCGTCACCATCGCCAGCAGCAGCTCTTGCTCAGGGGTGGGCAGCTTGTAGAGCAGGCGCTCGCGTTTGTCGCTGTTGTGCAGCGTGCGCGCAAACTGCGCCAGCGCTTTGGCATCGATGCTGTCGGTCTTGGAGAGATGGCCCAGCGCTTTGGCAAAGGCGTGCGCCTGGCGCGGGTTAACCACTATGACGGCAAAGCCATGGGCGCACAGGGCAGCCGCCGCCACTTGCTCCAAGCCCCCGGTAGCCTCCAGCAGCACGACGGCAATGCGGTGCGCCACGGGCTTGAGTTGGCCCAGCAGCACGGCCACGCCGGCCGAGTCGTTGCCAAAGGTTTGCGTTTTAGCGTTCTCACTCAAGGCCACCTCCAGCGTGTCTTTGGAGACGTCAATGCCTACGAAAAGAGCTTCAGTCGTCAGTTCAGAAACGTTTGTCATCACCCATCCTTGCAAATACGAGGTCTATTGCGCGCTTGAGCGCGCAATAGCCAACCAGCAACTGTTCGGGCTCGCAACAAACGGATCGTTATTCACGCCAAATGCTCTCTCACGGGCTTCATTCCCAAAGGGGTTGCGGGCTGTGGACAACTTTCCAAACTTGCTTACCAAAACTCCGAATACGAAAGATACAAGGGGGGCCAACAGCCACATTTGGTTTTGTCGCTTCGACTAGGCTTCTACTGGCGTAGTACCTGGTGGTCTGGCCACGCCACTTAGATGCGGCGCCGTCGCCGCGACGGCTTTGGGGTTTGGGCGCTGCAGCCTCAGCGAAGATTCGCGGCGAGGCGCCGCTCCTACCGAAAACCGGGGGCAACCACTGGCCAGTGGTGCCCTAGCCGAAGCGACGAAACCAAATGTGGCTGTTGGCTCCCCCTTTCTACCCCGCTGGGGTGGAAAGGGGGTTGGGGGGATAGGCGGGGTAAAAACTCCGATGGGTGGAAAGGGGGCTGGGGGATAGGGGGAGGCTGGTCCCAGTGATGGGGCAGGCGTCACGCCGCCGGCGTAAAAAAGGGGACGGGAAATTCACGCCGAGTTGCAAGTTTCTTCACGCGCACTACCGCCCAGTTCCCGTACAGTCCATCCATGAATGCTCCCACAAACGCAAACACCGAAGAATTGCTGCACCGCGCCACCCTGCAAGCCAGCATTGTCCAGGCGTTGTCCCAACACCTGCCCCAGCATGCGTTGCTGTACCAGACCGAAGACACTAATCCCTACGAGTGCGATGGCCTGACTGCCTACCGCCAGCGCCCGCTGGTTGTGGCCCTGCCCGAGACCGAGGCGCAAGTCCAGGCGGTGCTTCGCAGCTGCCACGCGCTGGGCGTGCCCGTGGTGGCGCGCGGCGCGGGCACCGGCCTCTCAGGCGGCGCCATGCCCCACGCCTTGGGTGTGACGATGTCGCTGGCCAAGTTCAACAAAATTTTGGAAGTCAATCCCTATAGCCGCACCGCACGCGTGCAATGCGGCGTGCGCAACCTGGCCATCAGCGAGGCTGCGGCCCCCCACGGCCTGTATTACGCGCCCGACCCGTCGAGCCAGATCGCATGCACCATTGGTGGCAACGTGGCTGAGAACTCGGGCGGCGTGCACTGCCTGAAATACGGGCTGACTTTGCACAACGTGCTGCAAGTGCGCGGCCTAACGATTGAGGGCGAACCCATCACCTTTGGCGCCCAGGCGCTGGACGCGCCCGGCTACGACTTGATGAGCGTGGTGGTGGGCAGTGAGGGCATGCTGGCTGTGACCCTGGAGGTGCTGGTCAAACTGGTGCCTAAGCCGCAGTTGGCGCGCTGCATCATGGCCAGCTTTGACGATGTGCGCAAGGCCGGTGAAGCGGTGGCCGCCGTGATTGCCGAAGGCATCATTCCGGCCGGGCTCGAAATGATGGACAAGCCGATGACGGCTGCGGTGGAAGACTTTGTGCACGCGGGCTACGACCTGAGCGCCGAGGCGATTTTGTTGTGCGAGAGCGACGGCACAGTCGAAGAAGTGGAAGAAGAAATTGCCCGCATGAGCGCAGTGCTCCGCACCTTTGGCGCCACTGCAATTGCGGTCAGCCAGAGCGAAGCCGAACGCTTGCGATTTTGGAGCGGGCGTAAAAACGCATTTCCGGCCAGCGGGCGCATCAGCCCCGACTACATGTGCATGGACAGCACCATTCCGCGCAAGCGCCTGGCAGATATTTTGTTGGCCATTGCCGAGATGGAAAAAAAGTACCAACTGCGCTGCGCCAATGTGTTCCATGCCGGGGACGGCAATTTGCACCCACTTATCATGTTTGATGCCAGCGACCCGGACCAGTTGCACCGCTGCGAGCTGTTTGGCGCTGACATTCTGGAAACCAGCGTGGCCATGGGCGGCACGGTCACCGGCGAGCACGGCGTGGGCGTGGAAAAACTCAACAGCATGTGCGTGCAGTTCAGCGCCGAAGAAAACGCGCAGATGTTCGCCGTCAAACGGGCCTTTGACCCGCAAAGCCTGCTCAACCCCGGCAAGGTGATTCCCACCCTGCAACGCTGCGCCGAGTACGGCAAGATGCTGGTGCGCGGCGGGCAACTCAAGCACCCGGATTTGCCGCGCTTTTAAGCCTCCAACGTCGCGCTTCCTTTGGGTTATCGGGGCGTGGCGGGGTCGATCAAACGAACCGCAAACGGATTGCGCTGGAGCGTGTCCACCGTCACATGGACGGCGCGCACGTCACCAGCACCGGGTACTTCCAGCCGGGTGAGCTGTGACAGCGCCTTTTTGTTCAGCACAAAGGGTTGGTCGAAGCGAAACACATGGCTGTCGCCATGGATTAGCAGCACGGGAATATTGGCCTGCGCCACCAGCGGCAGCAGCGTCTCACCAATGCTGTTGCGAAAGCCTGAGCGTGACGGAAAGTCATCCCACAGGCTTTTGGCCTCAAACACGTCGGCTTGCATGGCAAACACCAGAGCTTTGGCCTGCGCCTGGTGCGCGGCGGCAAAGGCCTCTCGAATCCATGCCACATTGGCCTTTTCTCGCTCTAGAAATTCGGCCACAGCGCGGGGGTCTCGCGCATCAAAATTGTTATTGCTGCCCACGATGTGCAGGGTTGCAAACTGCACATCTTGGAATTGCCAGCGTTGGTTTTCAACAAAATTGGCAAAGGCGGGCATGCTTGTGGACTGGTTTTGCACCGCCAATGGACTTTTGCCCAGCGACAACCCGAGGGGGTAAAAAACCGAGCGCAAAGCCTGCAAGCGCTCCAGTGGGTCGTGTCCGCCATTGTTGACACGGTGGCAGTCGGTCCATTCGTTGTCTCCCGGCGTGTAGACCAGGGCGCTGTCAAACAGGCCAAAGTGCCCCAGTTGTGCTTTGGACTCTTCGTCAGAGCACAAGGTGGAGCCTGACTTGAAGTCGCCAACGTGAATGGAAAACCGGGGCTGCTCCCGGTTGATGGCACGGATGAGCGCTTTGTAAGGCGCATAGCCCTGGGCTGCCTGACCATAGGGTAAATCGCCCAGGGCAACAAAACTAAAGGGCTGGGCCCAAGCGCCTTGGGCTGCGCAGGCCAGAATCGCCATAAACAGGCTTTTGCGCAGTGATGGTTTCAACAGGTGCATGGGTGGATTCCTTCAAAGTGGGCTTCTGCGCGGGTGGCTTTCATCATTGCAGAGATTTTCCCTGCAAACAGCCCCCGCCAAGTCGATTGCATGACAATGGCACTTACCCCAGTGCAAGTCTGCGGCGCGGAGTTACCGCGCTACGGCTATATTTTAATAATCCGGAGACACAAGTTATGCCCCTTTCCCAGTCACTCGTTGTGCGTTCGATCGACCGCCGCGCCCTGCTTCAAACCGCCCTGGCCAGTGTTTCCGGTCTGGCGATGCCCGCCTGGGCGCAATCGACCTGGCCCGCCAAGCCGGTTACTCTGGTGGTTCCCTTCCCGGCCGGTGGCGGCACGGACGCCTTTGCCCGCCCCCTGTCAGCCCAATTTTCTCGGCTGACCGACAAGCAGCTCATCATTGACAACAAGGGCGGCGCCGGCGGAACTTTGGGCGCGGGGATCGCAGCCAAGGCGGCGGCTGACGGTTACACCCTGTTCATGGGCGCGGTACACCACACGATTGCACCCAGCATGTACCCCAAGCTGGACTACGACCTCGAGCGCGACTTTGTGCCCCTGTTGCTGGTGGCCAGCGTGCCGCAGATTGTGGTGGTCAACCCCAAAAAGGTGCCGGTGGCCAACTTTGCGGAGTTTTTGGCATTCGTACGCAAAAACCCCGGCAAGCTCAACTACGGCTCGGCCGGTGGCGGCACCTCGCACCACCTGGCGGGCGAACTGTTCAAGCTGCAAACCAGCACCTTTATCACCCATATTCCTTACCGTGGCTCTGGCCCCGCGCTGCAAGACCTGATTGCGGGCAATGTGGACATGATGTTTGACGGGCTGGGCTCATCGGCTGCGCATATCAAAGGCGGGCGCATCAAGGCGCTGATGGTGTCGGGCACCAAGCGCAACCCCGCCTTCCCTGACGTTCCATGCTCCACCGAGCTAGGTTTGCCCGACTACACCGTAAGCACTTGGTACGGCATTTGGGCGCCCAAAGCCACGCCAGCGGACGCGCAGACGCGCGCTATTGAAGAGATCCGCCGCGCCTGCCAAACCGACGAGGCAAAAACCACCTGGGCCAACCAAGGTGCGGATTTCCCTAATCTGGCGGGTGCGCAGTTTGACGGCTTTATCAAGGCCGAGTTGGCCAAGTGGTCCAAGGTCGTTAAGGCCTCGGGTGCCAAGCTCGACTGATATACGCGTTTTTTCAAGGCGCCATGGCCCAACACAACCTCTTTGCTGCGCTGCGCGCGGCCTTTCCCCCAGACTTGGACGCGATTGCGGTAGAGACCGATACCGGTCTGGCGTATTCCTGGCGCGACCTGGATCGCGCCACCGCCATGGTGGCCAACTTGCTGCAGTCGCTCGATTTACCGGCTGGCAGCCGCATTGCGGCACACACCGAAAAGTCGGTCGAAGCCATGGTCTTGTACCTGGCCACCTTGCGCGCGGGCTTTGTGTATTTGCCGCTGAACACCGCCTACCAAAGCGCCGAGATCGAGTACTTCATTGGCAACGCGGAGCCCGCCGTGGTGGTGTGCGCCAGCCGGAACTTTGGCTGGGTGAGCAAGATCGCTTTTAAGGCGGGTACGCAGTATGTTTTTACCCTGGACGATGACCGCACCGGCAGCCTGCTGGAGCGCGCCGCCATGCACAGCGACCTGCACACTGTTGCGCCGCGCAACGCAGATGATCTGGCAGCCATTGTGTACACCAGCGGCACCACCGGGCGCAGCAAAGGCGCCATGCTCAGCCATGGCAACCTGCTCAGCAACGCGCAGGTGCTCAAGGACTACTGGGGCTGGAAAGCGGGTGACGTGCTGATCCACGCCCTGCCCATCTTCCATGTGCACGGCCTGTTTGTGGCCATCCACGGCGCGCTACTGAACGGCAGCAAGATGGTTTGGATGGCCAAGTTCGACCCCAAGACCGTGCTGGCGCACCTGCCCAAAGCGACCGTCTTTATGGGCGTGCCCACCCTCTATGTGCGCTTGCTGGGCGAGCCCGGACTGACGCAGGAGGCCACCCGCCATATGCGCTTGTTTATTGCCGGGTCGGCACCGCTGCTGCTAGAAACCTTCAAGGACTGGACGGCGCGCACCGGCCATACCATCCTGGAACGCTACGGCATGAGCGAGACGGTGATGCTCACCTCCAACCCCTATGCCGCCGACGTGCGTTTTGCAAAGCAAAGTGAGCGCCGGGGCACCACGGTCGGCTTTCCCTTGCCCGCGGTGGAGCTGCGTGTGTCGGGCGACGGCGACGCGCCCTTGCCAGTGGGTGAGATTGGCGGCATCCAGGTGCGCGGCCCCAATGTGTTTGCCGGCTACTGGCGCATGCCCGAAAAGACGGCCGAGGAGTTCACCGCCGACGGTTTTTTCAGGACCGGTGACGTGGGCAAAGTGGACGCGCGCGGCTATGTGCACATCGTCGGGCGCAGCAAAGACCTGATCATCAGCGGCGGCTACAACGTCTATCCGGCTGAAATCGAGGGCTATATCAACGAGTTGCCCGGTGTGGCTGAGAGCGCCTTGGTGGGCGTGCCGCACCCGGACTTTGGCGAAGTGGGCGTGGCCGTGGTGATTGCCAAACCCGGCGCGCAACCGCAAGCCCCTGAAATTGTGGCGGCGCTAAAACAACAACTGGCCAATTTCAAAATCCCCAAGCACTGCGTGGTGGTGCCCGAGCTGCCACGCAATGCCATGGGCAAGGTGCAAAAAAACCTGCTGCGCGCGCAGTACCAGGCGCTTTTCAGCTAATCCCAAACCTTAAGCCCCATGCGCCAAACCATACAAAACCTCGAAGAATCCAAAATCCGCGAAGTGGCTAACGCCGGCCTGGGCCGCAGCGATGTGCTGGCCTTCTGGTTTGGCGAGAGCGACGAGGTCACTCCCGACTTCATCCGCCAAGCCGCCATTGAGTCGCTACAACGCGGAGAAACCTTTTACGCCCACAACCTGGGCCTGCCCGAACTGCGCCAGGCCATTGCCAGCGCCATGACCGCCCAGCACGCAAGCCACCCCGGCGCCACGCCGATTGCCATGGAGCGCATCGCCGTGACCACCGGCGGGGTCAATGCGCTGATGCTGGCGGTACAGGCGCTGGTGGACGCGGGCGACGACGTGGTGGCCGTAACGCCAGTGTGGCCCAACCTGACGGCGCAGGCGCTGATCATGGGCGCGCGGCTGCGCACCGTGGCGCTCACGCCGCAGACCACCGGCGCTGACGCAGGCGCCTGGACACTGGACCTGCCCCGGCTGCTGGAGGGCATTACCCCGGGCACCAAGCTGCTGATTCTGAACGCCCCCAACAACCCCACCGGCTGGACCTTGAGCCGCGACGAACAAATCGCCATCCTGGCCCACTGCCGCCGCACCGGCACCTGGATACTGGCCGACGAGGTGTACGAAAACCTGTACTACGCCCCCAGCGCCAATGGCAGCGCGCCCAGCTTTTTAGACATCGCCGAGCCCGAAGACCGGCTGGTGGTGGTGCACAGCTTTTCCAAAAGCTACCTCATGACTGGCTGGCGACTGGGCTGGCTGGTCATGCCGCCGCAAATGACCGCAGCCATGGGCAAGCTGGTGGAGTTCAACACCTCCTGCGCCAGCGTGTTCACCCAGCGTGCAGGCATCGTGGCCTTGGCGCGTCGCGACGAGGTCACGCCCCGCGTGGTGGCCCACCTCAAAACCTGCCGCGACACGCTCATCCCCGCGCTGCGCACCCTGCCCGATGTGCAGGTGGCGCTGCCCTTGGGCGGCATGTACGCCTTCTTTCAGTTGCCCGGCCACGGCGATTCATTGGCCACCGCCAAGCGCTTGGTGGCTGAAGCCGGCCTGGGCCTCGCCCCTGGCAGCGCCTTTGCGCCCGAGGCAGACGGCTGGCTGCGCTGGTGCTTTGCGTCCAAAGACTTGGGCAGGTTGACGCAAGGGGTGGAGCGCCTGGGGTCTTGGTTGCAGCGGGGGTGAGGGGGCGACCGGTTGGGGCGCATCGCTGTCAGCCATCGTGAGTCGTCCGATTTCCCCGTACAGTTGATTGGGTGCGCTGTGCACGGCAATGGGTTGGGGGCGCGCGCTCGTTTGCCTTTAAACAGCGTCTTGGCGTGCACTGGAATCTCGCGCTGGCTGCGACGACAATCCACGCTTTGCTTCATCCCCTCAAGCCCACGCTATGCCAGATACCCAAACTCCCACGCTCGCCCTCGTCACCCCCGAGATGTTTGACGAGATCGACGCCATCCTCGACGACCTGCGTACGCGCAACGACGAAACGCCGCAGTGGGAGTTTTGCGAAGGCGTGCTCGCCGCCCTGGTGTGCTGCCGCCGCGCCATCGCGCCGGACGAATACCTGGAGCTTTTGCTCGGCGTAGCCCCGGCCAGCGAGCCCGCCGATGCGGCCGTGGAATACGAAGGCAGCTTTGCCGACCCTGCCCAGCGCACGCGCTTTATGGAAATCTGGAACGCCCGCTGGACCGAGATCGCCACGGCCTTGGCTGCGCAAACCAAGTCGCTCGACGAAGAAAGCGCCTACCAGCCCGAGGTCATGGACGTACGCGGCGCCATCGCATCGCTGCCCGAGGCCGAACGCGCCGAGCTGGGTGACGACGCCATTCCCTCTTTTGGCCAGGTCTGGGCCCTGGGCTTTATGTTTGCGGTGGAAAACTGGCCTGAAGAATGGGCCGCCCCGCGCGACAAAGAGGCCGCCAAGTGGCTCGACGCCGCGTTGGAGTCCATGGTGGCGCTGACCGAAGACGACACTGGCGCGATCGAGGTGTCCCCGTTCAGTGACGACGCGCCCCCAAGCATGAGCCAGGCCCGCGTAGACGCATTTGCCGACGCAGTGTGGGCGGTGTATGACCTGTTTGAGCTGTGGCGCGGCATCGGTCCCCGGGTGGAAACCGTGCGTAGGGTCGAAGGCCCGGGCCGCAACGACCCGTGTTCGTGCGGCAGCGGCAAGAAGTTTAAGAAATGTTGCGGGGCGTAAAACCCCGCACCTCGGTGCTCAAGCCCTAGAACTTCATGCCTACGGTCACGCCGTAGCTCACCGGGTCCAGGGTCACATCCAGCGTCTGGCCCGTGGACAAGGTGTTTTTGGTTTTCAGCGGTGTCTTGCCGTAGAAGACATCGACAAACCATTTGTCATCTACAGCAATAGTGGCACCAATCTGTGCGCTGACCGTGAACTGCGAGTCCACTTTGATCGTGGTGGGGCTGCCGCCCGGGTTGGTCATGGCCGTCAGGGCGCCGCTGCCCGCTTCATTGGAAAAATAGGCGTAGGTCGGGCCTAAGCCGATGTACGGCCGAACCTTTGCGCTGGCTTCGAAGAAACGGTGTTGGAAAAACACCGTCATTGGCAGGGCCTGGACTTCGCCGATCTGTCCTGCGTTGGCCAGCGCACCAGCGCCATACAGCTTGTGCTTGAAGGGCAGGGCCAGGGGCAAGTCCACCGAGAAGTTATCTGTGTACATGTAGGTCACGCCCCCGCTGACCTGGCTGGCCGAGCCCACGTCCGTCTTCGAATTGGGAAAGCTTGGTGCGCTCATGTTTCCGCTGATGACTTGTGGCGCGATGGTGGTAGCGCCAGCGCGCGCCATCCAGGTGCCCGCCGTTTGCGAGAAGGCGGCTTGGGTGCTGAGCGCAATAGCGGCTGCGGTGATGAACTTCAAAGTATTTGTCATGGTTTTCTCCGTGCAGTTCATGGGTTTACAGCCAACCGGCCAGGACTAGTTCTTTGGTGACTAGTTGAGCGAGAAGCTTGTGCGCGTAGGGTGTGGGGTGGACACTGTCGGCAAACAGGTAACGCGAGGTGTTGCTGCCCGTCAGGTTGCTCGAATTGCACAGAAACGAGGTGCCGGTCGGGTTCAGGTCGGTCACGGCGCAGGCCATGCCGGTGACGTTGCTCAGCCCAAACTGAGATGGGTTCAGGATTTGCTGTCTGTTTTCATCAAAAGCGTTGATAAACAACACGCCAGCAACGCCGGTCAAATCGGCCTTCAGCTTGGCGTTGAAAGCCTGCGTCATCGCCAACACCAAGGGCGCTGCCCCAGGGGTGTTTACAGCGTAAGGCGTCTGACTGACGTCTGGCAGGTTCATTACCACCACGTGGGTCGCGCCCAAGCTCACCATATTTTTCACGCTGTTGCTGAGCTCCGCGGCGGCGGTCACCATGCCCGCCACTGCGATGCCTGCGCCGGTCGTAGCTGCATAAGTGTTGCCCGCTGTCTGGCCGGCCAGGCCCGCGCTTGTACCGATGGCGGCTGCATTGGCTACCGCCGTATTGGTGTATCCGATGGTTGCCGCGTGGATTGCTGCAGCGGTAGCTGCGGCTGTGACGATGGTGGTCGGAGTAGCGGTTGGCGATGCCGCCGCAGTGGCAAGGCCCGTGTATATCGCAACCTGCGCATCAGCTTGATTTGCCGATGGTGCGCCCAGCGTCAATTGGGTGACCACGGACTGTGCAAAAGCTGCGTTGCCCGCGGCCGTCGCCGCCGCCGTCAAAGTAGCGGACAGCCCAAATATGTCATTTCCTCCAGCCAAGACTGTTACCAATTCCTTGCCAGTAAAGCGGCTCCCCGAGGTGAGCGCAAGGTAGTTTGCAACCTGGGTGACGACGGGTTCCGTCAGCGCACCAGCGGTGTAGCCTACGCCCACCGAATTACCTACGCCCATGGGGTTGGTCACCCGCGAGCCGCCCTGTGCATAGTTGGTGCATCCGGCAATGGTCGCAATGGGGGAGCCAAAACCACCCACCCGAGCCGCACACGATGTTCTTCCCACTACAGCCGCCGACACGAGTTGCGCCCAAACATAGCTGGGAACCGGATCGCTGCCGACCGCACCTGTGATGCCATTGACTGTGAACATGCCGCCGCCCGCTGCACTAATGGCCGCTACCTTGTAGGCGCCAGGATCACTCAGACTATCGCCAAAGGACACGACTGAGGAGTAAGTTACTTTCGGCGACTGATCCCCATTGCCCCCGCCCCCGCAAGCCACCAAAAGCGCTGCACCCAGCGCCGACGCCACAAATTTGAACAATTGCATGCTGCTGGACTCCTAAAAACCGATTGAATTTGCAAAACTATTTCCAGTCCTTAAAACTGGATGTTATAAATTTATCGATTTTTATGAATTTAATAAATCCGGGTAAACCCGCCAGCGGGTCTTTCCGGCGACCGCAGCGTCTACCGATACCGCAGCTTCATCACCAAGATGCAAATCGCCAGCGACACCGTGATCGCGTTGGCAATCACGATCGGCCAGGCGCCCAGCAGCAGGCCGTAGACCAGCCACAAGCCCACGCCCAGGGTGAAGGCGCTGTACATGGTCAGCGAGATGCCGCTCACATCTTTGGTGCGAAAAGAGTGCAGCACCTGCGGCACAAAGCTCGCAGTGGTGAGCACGGCGGCAAGCGAGCCTATCCAGTCGGTAGTTGGCATTAATTTCCTTCGGTGTCTTGGGCGGCCCAGTCCACCAGTGCGTCAAAGGCGGCGCGGGCGGCGTGGGCGTTGGGGTGGTTGGCCACGGCGACCAGTACATAGCGCTTGCCGCTGGCGCCGTGCACATAGCCGGCAATGGCGCTCACGCCGTTGAGGCTGCCGGTTTTCAGGTGAGCGCTGCCGGGGCTGGCCACTTTGGCCCGTTTGAGCGTACCGTCCACGCCGCTGATGGGTAGGGATGCCATCAGCTCGGGCATGAGCGGTGAGCGGTAGGCGGTTTGCAGCAACTGGCCCAAGGCGCGCGCGCTGATACGTTCTTGGCGCGACAGGCCCGAGCCCTTGTCGAGCTCCAGCGGCTCGCTGGCGCCCATGCGTGTTTGCCACCAGCGCTCCACCACGGCGCGGGCGCTCTCCAAGGTGGCAACGGCACCCGTACCGACGCCCTTGTCTTCGCGCCCCAGCGTCAAAAACAGCTGCTGCGCCATGACGTTGTTACTGTATTTGTTGATGTCCCGAACGATTTCGGCCAGGGGCGGCGAACGCAACTCCAGCGTGGGCGTGCCGGCCAGCAGCGCGGCGGGCACTGGCCCGTAGCGCGCCGCGCCACTGAGCTGGCCGCCCATGCTGTGCCACAGACCCTGCACGGCGCGCGGTGCGTAACTGGCCGGGTCGGCATAGGCCACGGGCCAGACCTTTTCTCCGCAGTCTGCCGGGTAGCCGCCGGTAAAGCGGATGCGCGCGGGCTCATTGAGCACGGCTTTGAGCGCCCCCCGGTAGTCGCCGCAGGCACCGACCAGCAGCGGCACCGTGTCTTGTGTGTGCACGCCCCACAGCGGCGGATCCAATTGCACATGGGCCACGCGGCGCTGCGCGTCGGGGGTAAAGGTCATGAGCACGGATTTGTAATTGATCAGCAGCGCGTCCGGGCTGGCGTTGTAGGGGCGCAGCGGCTCGCCGTCAAAGGCGCCGGGGTCGGATTCGTCTGGCGCAAAGGCGCTGCGGTCGAGCACGATGTCGCCCTGGATGCTTTTGATACCAAGACCCTGCAGCCGGTGCAGCAGCAGCCACAGGCGCTCGAGCACCAGCTTGGGGTCACCCTGGCCTTGGACATACACATTGCCGTGCAGCACCCCAGCGCGCACCTTGCCGTCCACGTACACCGGTGTGCTCCAGGTATAGGCCGGGCCCAGCAGCTCCAGCGCGGCAAAGGTGGTGACCAGCTTGATCACCGAGGCGGACTGCATGGGCACGCCCGCGCGGTGGCTCAGGCGCGGTGCGGTGGCGGGGTTTTGTGCATCCAACACCAAAAGCGCCACCGCATCGCGTGGCACCTTGGCGCGGGCGAGCTCGGCGTCTACTGAGGCCGGAATTTGCGCGTGTGCCAATGCGCAAGCGCAGCACAGGGCCAACATCAGCAAGCGGCTTAAGAACATACACCGGATTATCGGTGCCGCGGTGGCGCTCGCGGGTTCGCTGCTGCCCCGCAGCCAATGACCCCGGCCCCATAGCCGTCGGGGCCTGCGTCGATAATCGCCGCATGACTTCTCTCGCCCCCGCAGCGCCCCCTGGCCGCCTGTCGCCCCGCGCCGTGGGTCTGTTGGCTGCGCTGGTTACCGTGGCGATCTGGACTTCGTTCATCGTCATTGCCCGCGCCTCGGCCGATCCGTCGCGCGGCGGGACGCTGAGTCCTTTTGACATCGTGTACGCCCGCCTGTGGGGCGCCGGCCTGGTGCTGCTGCCCTGGGGCTGGTGGCTGTCGCGCCGCGCCCGCTTGGCCGGGCAGGGCGCAGGTTCGCTGGGCGGCTTGTCGCCGTTGCCGCTGCACGTCGCGCGGGTGGGTATTTTTGGCGGTTTGTTGTACGCCATGCTGGCTTACAGCGGCTTTGTCTTTGCTCCGGCAGCGCACGCGTCGGTGCTGCTGCCCGGCAGCCTGCCGCTGTGGACCACGCTGCTGGCGCTGGTGCTACTGGGCGACCGCATTGGCTGGGGCCGGGCGCTGGGCTTGGTGCTGATTGTGGGCGGTGACGTGCTGGTGGGGGGTGCGAGCCTGCTGCATGCCTTTGACGGCAGCGGCGTCTGGCGTGGTGATGTGTTGTTTATCGGTGCGGCCATGGCCTGGTCGGTCTACAGCGTGCTGGTGCGCCGCTACGCGCTGGACGCGGTGCGCGCCACCATCCCGGTCACAGCCATGGCCTTTGTGGTCTATGTGCCCATCTACACCGTGCTGGTTTTGGGTGCTTGGGTGGCGGGCCAGGTGTTTGCGGCGCCCTGGCGCGAAGTACTGTTTCAGATGGCGTTTCAGGGCGTGGGCTCGGTGGTGGTCTCAGGCATTGGCTTTACCAAAATGATCCAGCACTTTGGCCCGGTGCGCTCCACCATGATTACGGCGGTAGTGCCTGGCTTGTCGGCGGTGTCGGCGGCGCTGGTTTTGGGCGAGCCGCTGCCCTGGAACGTGCTGGCCGGGCTGGCGCTGGTGAGCGCGGGCATTGTGTTTGGCGTGCGCAAGGTGGCGGCGCGCCCGGCGGCAGCCCCCGTGCTGAAGGCCGCCCTGTGAATCTGCTCGCTTTTGACACCAGTACCGACGCGCTGTCTATTGCCGTGTCCATCCGCGACTGCGGCCCTCTGAGCCAAGATCGGGTTTGGCACAGCAGCGGACCCGGCGGCGCGCAGGCTTCAAGCAGCTTGATTGGCGGTGTGATGGATGTGCTGCGCCAGGCCGGTCTGCGACTGGCGGATCTCGACGCTATTTGTTTTGGCAGCGGGCCGGGCTCGTTTACCGGCTTGCGCACCGCCTGTTCGGTGGCCCAAGGCCTGGCTTTTGGCGCGAATGTGCCGGTGTTGCCGGTGCCCTCACTACTGGCGTTGGCGCAGGCTGCGCGCATGGACGCAGCGCCCGACGTGCAACAAGGCCAGGTCACCGCCTTGCTCGACGCCCGTATGGGCGAAATCTATGCCGCCACTTACGCCTTTGACGGCGCGCTGTGGGCCACACTGCAAACTCCTTGTCTGGTGGCGCCCGAAGACCTGGCGCACTGGGCGCTTTTGCCGCCCGCCAGTGGCTGGCACGCTTGGGCGGGCAATGTGTTTGGCGTGTACGCCCAGCGTCTTGGGCTCCCGAGTTTGCTGACCGGCCTGGACGCCTTGCCCACGGCGGTGGCTATGTTGCAGCTGGCCCCGGCGCTGTTGGCGGCGGGCCAGGCAGTGGCTGCCAGCCAGGCATTGCCACTGTACGTGCGGGACAAGGTGGCCAAAACCACGGTTGAACGCGCCGCAGAAAAAGCCGAAAAAGAACTGTTTTTGGCGCGCAACGCCAGCCCCGGTGCCCATGCCTAAAGCGCTGGCCAGCGACCGCGCCGAAGTGCGCTTCGAGCCCCTAGGCACGGACCGCCTGGGTGCCGTGCTGGAGGTGGAAAACCGCGCCTACGCCCACCCCTGGAACCGCGCCAATTTCAATGATGTGCTCCACAGCGGCTACCAGGCGCAAATTTTGATGGCTGGCAGCACCATTTTGGGCTATTTCGTGGCCATGAAGGGCGTGGACGAAGTGCATTTGCTCAACATCACCGTGGCGCCAGACTTTCAGGGCCAGGGCTGGGCGCACCTGATGCTTGACGCGCTGGACATTTGGGCACGGGGCCAAAACGCTGAATTTTTGTGGTTGGAGGTGCGCGTGGGCAACACGCGCGCGCGCCAGGTCTATGAGCGCCATGGCTTTCTCCAGGTCGGCCAGCGCAAAAACTACTACGCCGCAGGCCGCGGCCAGCGCGAAGACGCGGTGGTCATGAACCTGCGCCTCGCATAATCGAACCATGCCCCTGCAACTCGACACCCGCCAGCGCGCCATGCTTTTGGAAATGGGCGTGCACGTCTGGCTGCCAGGCACGGATTTCGGTGTCCAGGCGGCTGCCGATGCCAGCTCGGTCAGCGCGCCGCCCCGGCCCGCCGCCAACCCAGCCGCCCCCGCAAGCCCCCGCCCCGTCGCCGCAAATCTGGCGTCCCTGGCCGCCAGCCTCTCCCCCGCTGTGGCCGCATTGCAAGGCGCTGGTGCGGCCAACGACCTGGGCCAGATCCACACCCTGGGCTGGGCCGCGCTGCAGCAAACCGCCTCCGGGTGCCAGGCCTGCGGTCTGTGCGCCGGGCGTAACTGCAGCACGCTGAGCCCCTTGGCCGATGGCCAAACCGCCAAATGGATGGTGGTGGGCGACCCGCCTGACGAAGACGAAGACGCCGCCGGCTACGCCTTTGCCGGTGACGCCGGCATCTTGTTGGACAACATGCTCAAAGCCGTGGGTGCCGCGCGCGCCAGCGCCGACCAGCCGCCCGCGCCGGGCCAAGACGCCGCGCTGCTGGCCAACGTCACCGCCTGCCGCCCACCCAATGGCCGCAACCCGCAACCCGCGGAGTTGGCCCAGTGTGCGGCCTATTTGCAACGCCAGATCGCGCTGGCGCAACCCAAAGTGATTCTGGCCATGGGCCGTTTTGCCACGCAGTTGCTGCTGGCCGAACACCCCGAGGCGCTGGCCCATCCCCCAGGCAAGCAGCGCGGCACGGTGTACCGCTACCGGGGCATCCCGGTGGTGGTGACCTACACGCCCAAAGCCCTGCTGCGCAACAGCCCGGACAAGGGCAAGGCCTGGGCGGATTTGTGTTTGGCGGCGGGGGCTGCCGGGCGACCGGCTTAGGGCCTAGCGGTAAATCTCGCGCCGGTTGCCAATGCGCAGCACGCGCACCACGATGCGCTGGTCTTGGATATCGCAAATGATGCGCCAGTCGCCCACGCGGTACTTCCAATAGCTGCCCAGACGCTGGCCCGACAGTGCCTCACCAATGGACCGGGGGGTCTTCCAATGTGCTCAGCCTTGAACGCAAAAAACCCGGCAAGCGGACCTGAATCGGCTTGTCAATCTTTCGCAGGTCATTCAGTGCGCCGGGGTCGAACTCAATCTGCCAGGCCAAGTTCGCGCTCCACGTCTTCCAGTGAAATGGTCTTGCGGTTTTTGCGCGCGCGCGCCTTGGCCAGGTGCAAGTCCTCCAGGTCGTCGATGTGCGCCTGAATGGCTTCACGCGCCAACGCGGTTTTGGTAATACCGGTTTCCTGGGCCAGCAGCCCCAGACGCGTCTCAAGGTCAACGGGTAAACGGATGGCAAGCATGGCGGCTCCTGAAAAGTGCTGTACAAGCATACCCAGTGCGGTTTGGCAGAGCTCAGTTCAAACGCGGCCCCTGGCGGCGCAGTTCTTCCATCAGCGCATCAGGCGCGCCGCCATCGGCCAAGTGGCGCTTGTACCAAACCGCCAGCACCGAGGTCACCACCGGCCCGGGGTTGTGCAAGACCTTCTCGAAATTCATGCCATTTAGGTTGCAGACTAATCTGAACAAGTCCATGTCCAAGTCAATCTCGTCGTCTGCGTAGCGGCGCAGCTTCAGGTCGGCAAAGGTGTAGCCTTCGGGGAGTTTGAGGGTGAGTAGGGAATCGGTGGTCATTGCTTGGGCAGAGTGATGGCCGCGGCGGGGCGGCCATGCGTGGGGCGCAGGCGGGTCAGTTCGGCGTCACCTAAGGGCAGGGCGTCCGGGTCGCTTAACGCGGCGGCGTTGATAGCTTCGTCTTCCTCGCTGGTGGGTACGATAACTTCGCGGCCAGCACGGGTTTTCATCATTTTTTGCATCGTGGGTCAGCTCTCGAATATTCGCCTTGTGCAAGCGAATGCCACAAAGCCCGTCTATCTTGGCGTGACTTCAGGCTAACAAAGTCATGCCGGCATGCTTTGCAGCTTTGACATCAAAAGTCATGGTCATGCTGCATCCCGCACCACTGGCCGAACGCTCAATCAGGCAGTCTGCAAAGTCTGCGCGCCCTTCACCAAACACGCGCAGAGCGCGCATCACCTGATCAGCCCGCTCTACCAAAAACTGCCGGGTTCGCAGAATCAGTTCTAAGGCCTGGGCAACCTGCGCTTCGGTTAATGCATAAGCGGTCGTCAATACCCAATACAGCTCCACCACGGAAACCAGGGTGATGTAGCCGACGTTGTCGCTGTCCAAGGACTCAATCAGCGCGGTCGCCTTTGCCGATTGCTTGGCATCGTCCTGCATGATGTAGCGCACCAGCACGTTGGTATCGAGGCCAATCATCGCGCCGCGCCCGCCCGCTCTGCAATGGCCGCATTCATCGCTTCAATGGACACGACCTTTTTTGCAGGTCCAAACATGCCCTTGAGCACCGAGACCTCGCTGTTGGACGCCATAAATTCATAGCGACCAGGCGCGATCAGCACAAACTCCACGCGGTCTCCCGCGTCCACCTTCAGATGGTTGCGAACTGCAACAGGTATGGTTATTTGGCCCTTGGATGTAAGCGTGGCTGTAGACATATTGGTCTCCTTTGCGCCTTACTATAAAGTAAGGAATTTGGGTTGTCAAAGCAGTATTTTTGGCACTTCCCGACAGGGGCGCACTTCCTCAGTCCGCGACGCGCAGCGAGGCGAGTCAAAAGTTGCAAAAGGTTGCATAGCGTCAAATAATGCGCCAGCAATTTAACCGGAGGCCCCTGTGGCTGTTGCTCTCAAACTCTCAGACACACTGGTAGAAGACGCCAAGGTGGTAGGCGCTGCCGAACACCGCTCGGTGCCCAAGCAAAGCGAATACTGGGCGCGCATTGGCAAAGCCGATTTGGAAAACCCAGACTTGCCCTTGCAAGTGATCCAAGACACCATGCTGTCGCTCGAAGAAGCCAAGGCCGGGCAACTGGCGCCTTACTCATTCGGCTAGCCGCATGGCCTTAGCCGCTCTGGCCACGCCCTCGTTTGCGCGCATGGCCAAAAAGCTGCATCCCCCAGACAAAGCCGTGCTGGACGCCTCAGCCCAAGCCCTAGCCATTGACCCCGCGCTTGGCGAAGAAAAACGAGGCGACCAGAGCGGCGTGTTCGTCCACAAGTTCAAGCTCAACAAGCAAGAGACTTTGCTGGCCTACCGACTGCAACCGAACAAGCTGGCGCCCGAGGCGCTGGTGTTGCTCGCGGTGGGGGCGCATGAAAACTTCTCTGCGCAGTTGAAGCGCTAGCGCCTGAGCCTGACGCAAGAGCAGTTTGCGGCACGCTTTGGGTTCTCGGTGGCCACGCTGCGGCACTGGGAACGTGGCGACCGCGCACCCAGCGGCGCGTCACTGGTTTTGCTGAACGTGATTGATCGCAATCCGAGCGCGGTGCTCGAAGCGCTGCGGCCCTAACTATCCTTCTACCAGCGAGATCGCCGTTCTTTTCCATTTCAAACAACCTCACGCAACAAACCTCGCCGGATCAGCACTGGGTGCTTGTTCGTTTAAGCGGAGCAATCGTCCTAAAATGGCAAAGTCTGCCATCGCAATGAGGAGTTAACCATGTCATTGAACGTTTCGCTGCCACCAGAGCTTGAGAGCCGGGTTAGGGCCCATGTTGCCTCGGGTATGTTTGGTTCCGCCAGTGAAGTCATTCGGGAGGCGTTGCGCCTGTTTGAGGCTTACCAGTCAGTGCAAAGCGCAAACTTGGCGAACCTGCAGAGAGACATTGAACAGGGGCAAGCAGACAAGCGGGCGGGGCGGGTGGCGCCTCTGAACATTGAGAGCATTAAAGCTGAAGGCAGAAAGCAGCGATCACCAAAGGCCGTTGGCTGATGCCCCTATTGGTCTTTACGGAACGGGCGCAGGCCGATTTACTAGAGACTTGGCTCTACATAGCGGAAGACAATCTTGCAGCAGCCGACCGGGTTTTGGACAGTCTTGAGCAAGAGGCAAAGGTATTGCTACTGCAGCCCTTGATGGGGCGGGCCAGGCCGGAGTTGGGTAGTGCGGTGCGCAGTTGGCCAACATCCACGCCCTATGTTTTGTTTTATGAAGTGGACGGTACGGAATTGACAGTACTTCGGGTGCTGCACCACGCCAGGGATGTCGGACCGGGATCTTTCTGAAAAAGGCAGACGCTCCAGTCGGAACACGCGATCAGATACCGCCCGTAACCTGACAAAGCGGTGCCCCAAGCGCTTGCTTTGCTCGCGGCTCGAACCATCGCCATCAATTATTGATTTGATAAGATGAATGCGTCGGTTTCAAACTAAACCGATGGACAAGAAATTGAAGGGCAAACCCGGCCAAAGCCGGCGACGCAAAGCCACCGAACTAAAGCGCTGCCACGCGGCGCAATGTCAGCGGGGCCGCTAGATTCGACGGACAAGATCGGCTTGTCTGCTCTTTCCTGATGTTGCGGAAAGCAATGAGGGAGTCGATATGCGTCTGATATGTAGGTCGGTATGCGCCTCCACCACCGTTGCATGACCACTTAGCTGACTTTGCCGCTGCTCCACCTGTAATTCACAGCGGATTTGATATCCCTGCAAATTAGTTTTTCAAGACGTTCAACTTTGGGAAAACCATGGCTCTCACAAATACTTATGTTCTACCCGTAGGTCGCATACCCTCCTTGTTTGGAAAAATTAGAGACGGTCAAGCTCCGGATCGATTTACCCATCAGCTTCTTAAAGATTGGGGTTTCGCATCCACAAATGACAGGGCGTTTGTCCCACTTTTGAAGGCACTCGGCTTCCCTACTGCTGATGGGAATCCCACTCAGGTTTATCTCGCCTACCGGGATCATTCGCGATCTAAAGAGGTTTTGGGGCAGGCTCTTCGCGAGGCATATGGAGATATTTTCCTTATCAAAGAACATCCCTCACCATCAGATAAGGCTTCCGTAGAGGGGAAATTCAAGAGCTTTCACAACGTAAGTGAAAACGTCGCTGGCCTCATGGCGTCGACATTCTTCGGCCTCTTGGCAATTGCCGATATCTCCGCAAAGAAAGGCGCTTCGGCAAATCCCACAGTGGCAATACACACACAAACTGACAACCCATACGCCGTTCAAACCGAAAAAAATGGCTATATAGGAGCCGGCCTGCACTACAACATTCAAATTCATCTTCCAGCTACGAAGGATGTTGAGGTGTACAACGCAATATTCAAATCGCTACGGGAGCACCTAGTCAATGAGTAAGCACGTACGCGACTTTCTTTTCCGTGGCTTGATGTTCGAAGCAGAGTCGGAGCGGTTTCGACGTGCTGGAATTCAAATCGGCGCTGTTTCGACCGAGGCTGAAGAGGCGCTGTTGAAGGAATCGCTTGCCCCTTTTAGTGTTCAGCGTTGTAATAATGCCATCGAAATGGCTCGCCTTTACGCCGTACTGTTTTGCTTCGAAAACGAAATTCGCGACTTTATTCGAGATGCATTGGAGGAAAAAGAAGGGCATGATTGGATAGTTAAGCTTCCGGCAAAAATCCTACAGCATGCCCAATCTCGGCGCGACACCGCTCTGAAGGATTCATGGCTCGAAGGAGATAAGTCTGACCTGCTGGGATTTATAGATTTTGGGCAGCTTGCCCAAATCATTGTTGACAAATGGGAGCACTTTAAGGACGTATTGCCTACGCAGCATTGGATAAAACAACGTATGGACGAACTCGAAAAGTCGCGCAACTTCATCGCTCATAACCGAATGTTGCTTCCAAGCGAATTTCAGAGGATTTACATGTATATCACCGACTGGAATCGCGTAATTGGATTATGACTAAGACAATGCACATTGTGAGGCCAGGCATGTGCATGGCGCCTCGGCTGATCTAGCCGCGCGTTGGCGCCATTTGCGCTACAAAGGCGGAAGCAACCTCCCCAAATACCGCCCCGTAAAACTCTCCGCACACCCCGCAATGTCCTCCGGCGTGCCCACGGCCAACACCGTGCCGCCGCCGGAGCCGCCCTCGGGGCCCATGTCGATCAGCCAGTCGGCGGTTTTGATGACGTCCAGGTTGTGCTCGATCACCACGATGGTGTTGCCCGCGTCGCGCAGCTGGTGCAGCACCTTGAGCAGGAGCGCAATGTCGGCAAAGTGCAGGCCGGTGGTGGGTTCGTCCAAGATGTACAGCGTGCGGCCGGTGTCGCGCTTGCTTAGTTCAAGTGCGAGCTTGACGCGTTGCGCCTCGCCGCCCGAGAGCGTGGTGGCGGCCTGGCCCAGGCGGATGTAAGACAGGCCCACGTCCAGAAGGGTTTGCAGCTTGCGCGCGATGGTGGGCACGGCTTTGAAGAAGTCGAACGCGGCCTCCACCGTCATGTCCAAAATCTGCGCGATGTTCTTGCCCTTGTACATCACCTCCAGCGTTTCGCGGTTGTAGCGCGCGCCCTGGCACACGTCGCAGGGCACATACACATCGGGCAAAAAGTGCATTTCCACCTTCACCATGCCGTCGCCCTGGCAGGCTTCGCAGCGCCCGCCGCCGCTGCCGGCCGGCACGTTAAAGCTAAAGCGCCCGGCGCCGTAGCCGCGTTCGCGCGCGGTGTTCACTTCCACCATCAGCTCGCGAATCGGCGTGAACAGGCCGGTGTAGGTGGCCGGGTTGGAGCGCGGCGTGCGGCCAATGGGCGACTGGTCTACGTTGATGACCTTGTCGAAATGCTCAATGCCTTCAATCGCCTCGTGCGGCGCCGGTTCGTCGTGGGCGCGGTGGATGGTGCGCGCTACCGCCGCATACAGCGTGTCGTTTACCAAGGTGGATTTGCCCGAGCCCGAGACGCCGGTCACGCAGGTGAACAGGCCCACGGGAAACTCCACGCTCACGTTTTTCAGGTTGTGGCCGGTGGCGCCTATCACGCGCAGGGCCTGCAGGTCGCCCAGCGTGGCGCGGTGGCGGGCTTCGCGCTCGGCGCGGCGCTCCGCCGCCGGGCTGGGGGCAAAGCGCCCGGGGTGCTTGGCCTGGTAGGCGACGCGTTCCACCGTGGGCAGCCAGGCGGTGCGGTGCGCGGGCACTTCAATCTTGAGCGTGCCCGCTAGGTAGCGTCCGGTCAGCGATTGGGGGTTGGCCTTGACCTGGTCAAAGGTGCCTTGTGCCATCACCCGCCCGCCGTGCGCGCCGGCGCCGGGGCCCATGTCGATCACGTGGTCGGCGGCGCGCATCATGTCTTCGTCGTGCTCCACCACCAGCACGCTGTTACCGATGTCGCGCAGGTGTTTCAGGGTGTCAATCAGCCGGTCGTTGTCGCGCTGGTGCAGACCGATGCTGGGTTCGTCCAGCACATACATCACCCCCGTCAGGCCCGAGCCAATCTGGCTGGCCAGGCGGATGCGCTGGCTCTCGCCGCCGCTCAGCGTCTCGGCGCTGCGGTCCAGGCTGAGGTAGTTCAGGCCCACGTCGTTCAAGAATTTGAGGCGCAGGCCAATCTCGCGCACCACCTTGGCGGCAATCTCGCCTTTGGCGCCGTGCATGGTCAGGCCGCTGAAATAGGCGTAGGCCTCGCGCAGCGTGCTGCGGCTGATTTCAAAAATCGCGCGTGCCTGCGCGCCTTCGCCCACCTTGACGTGGCGTGCCTCGCGGCGCAGGCGCGAACCGGCACATTCCGAACAGGGCTGGGTGCTGCGCAGGCGCGCCAGGTCTTCGCGCACCAGGGTGGACTCGGTCTCCTGGTAGCGCCGCTGCATATTGGGGATGATGCCCTCGAAGGGGTGTTTTTTGCCCTGCTTTTTGGCCGCCGTGGCCCTGCCGTCCGCAGCGGGCTGGCCGGGGTCCAGCAAGTAGCTAAAGCGGATTTCCTCAGTGCCCGAGCCGTACAAAATGGCCTGGCGCACCGCCTCGGGCAGCGTCTCAAAGGGCTGCTCCACGTCAAATTTGTAGTGCTTGGCCAGGCTTTCCAGCATGGAGAAGTAATAGGCGTTGCGCCGGTCCCAGCCCTTGATGGCGCCGCTGGCCAGGCTCAGGCTGGGAAAGGCCACCACGCGGGCCACGTCAAACAAGTCGTGCTGGCCCAGGCCATCGCAGGCCGGGCAAGCGCCCACGGGCGAGTTGAACGAAAACAGGCGTGGTTCTAGCTCGCTGATGGAATAGCTGCAACGCGGGCAGGCAAACTTGGCGTTAAAGCCGTGCTCCAGCGGCGCGCTGCCGTCGGCGGGGGTGTCCATGTCCAGCGCAATGGCGCGGCCATTGGCCAGGCGCAGCGCGGCCTCAAAACTCTCGGCCAAGCGCTGCTTGAGCGCGTCAAACTGCGCGCGCTCGGGGTCTGGCGTGCCGGGTTCGGCGTCCACAGCGGGCAGGGGCGCGGCGCGTACCTTGATGCGGTCTATCACCACGTCAATGTCGTGCTTCTCGGTCTTTTTGAGCGCGGGCAGGTCGTCAAACTCCACCACCGTGCCGTTGATGCGAAAACGCACATAGCCTTGGGCCTGCATGTGCGCAAACACGTCGGTGAACTCGCCTTTTTTCTCGCGCGCCACGGGCGCCAAAATCATCAGCCGCGTGCCCTCGGGCAGGGCCAGCACCGCGTCCACCATCTGGCTCACGGTTTGCGATTGCAGCGCCTGGCCGTGATCGGGGCAATACGGCGTGCCCGCGCGGGCAAACAGCAGGCGCAGGTAATCGTGGATTTCGGTCACCGTGCCGACGGTGGAGCGCGGGTTGTGGCTGGTGGCCTTTTGCTCGATCGAGATGGCCGGTGACAGGCCTTCGATCAAATCGACATCGGGCTTGTCCATTAGCTGCAAAAACTGGCGCGCGTAGGTGGACAGGCTTTCCACATAGCGGCGCTGGCCTTCGGCATACAGCGTGTCAAACGCCAGGCTGGACTTGCCCGAGCCGCTCAGGCCGGTAATGACCACCAGCTGGTTGCGCGGAATGTCGAGGTCGATGTTTTTGAGATTGTGGGTACGCGCACCGCGCACGCTAATGAGGTTTTGGCGCAGCGCAGCGCCCATGGAAGTGCCAGAGGTGCCGGGCGCCTCGTTCAAAGCGCCAGCTAAGTCAAAAGGGGTGTGGGGAGTGTTCAAAGCGTGCGCGCCGGGCCAAACCGCGCATTATCGCCAAGGACGGCTTCACGTGCACTACAACGCCCCGCTCAGCAGCTCCAGGTTCCCCCCCAGTGTTGGCCGCTGCCGTGCAATTGGGTTTCCCCTGGCGGCCGCAAAGGCAGGATAATGGAGCCACAATTTTGGAGAAAACCATGGCATCCGTGAACAAAGTCATTCTGGTCGGCAACTGTGGCCGCGACCCCGAAATCCGCTACCTGCCCTCGGGCCAGGCGGTGGCCAACGTTAGCGTGGCCACCAGCAGCCGGCGCAAAGACAAAAACACTGGTGAAACCGTGGAAGACACCCAGTGGCACCGAGTTACCTTTTACGACCGTCTGGCTGAAATCGCCGGTGAATATGTCAAAAAAGGCCGCCCGATTTACGTCGAAGGTCGCCTGAAATACGGCAAATACACCGACCAGGCCGGTATCGAGAAGAACACGGTGGACATCATCGCCACCGAACTGCAACTCTTGGGCGGCCGTGAAGGCATGGGCGGCCCCAGCGACGGCGAAGACGGCGGCGGCTCCCAATCCCCCCGCCGCATGGCGCCCCCTGCAGCCCGCGCCCCCCAGGCCGCACCGGCTGCCCGCCAGGCGCCCGCCGCGCGTCCGGCCAGTGGATTTGACGATATGGACGACGATATTCCGTTCTGATCCTGTTTGCTTGCTTTGCAGTAGGGCTGGTTTTTTCCCACTCTCTCCCCCAACCACTCACTCGCCCAGCGGGCGAGAGAGGGGGGCTTACAGCCACATTTGATTTGTTCGCTTCGGCTACGCTTCTACTGGCCTAGTACCTGTGAGTTTGCCGGCGACACTTAGGAACGGCGCCGTCGCCGTGACGGCTTTAGGGGTTTGGGCGTTGCGGCCTCGGCCAAGATTCGCGGCGAGGCGCCGCTCCTACCAACGACCGACGCCTCTGGCTAGCGGGCAGTGGCCGGTGGTGCGCTAGCCGAAGCGAAAAAACCAAATGTGGACTTCGCTCCCCTTTTCTCACCGCTGGGGAGGAAAGGGGGCTGGGGGGATAGGCGGGGCAAACAAACCCAGTAGCCATCAGTTCCGCCGCCATCAAGCAAAGCAAAAGGGAAATCCCCAGAAAAATTCAAATAGCCAGCGGATCCACATCAATCGCCCAGCGAATCAGTCCCTTGCATTCTGGCTGCGCCCTTGTCGCGTGCAACACACCCTGCCAGCCTGCCAAAAATCGCTGCAAAGCGCGGCGCGAGGGGCTTTCCACCAGCATTTGGGCGCGCTCCACATTCGCCACCCGCGCGATCGCCATGGGCACCGCGCTGTACACGGTGACGTTGTCCAGCACATCCGCCCAGCCGTCCCAGGTCGCCATGTCCTGGCGGGCGTTGGCGCTGGCGGCCGTCAAAAACGCCTGCGCCGCTTCCTGACTGCGCGCCTCGGCTCGCACCAGGGCCTGAAAGCTAAACGGTGGCATACCGGCCTGTTCGCGCATCTGCAACTGGCTCTGGGCAAAGGCCGGGTAGTCGTATTGCTTGAGTGCGGCGTACAGGGGGTGCGCCGGCACAAAAGTCTGGATCCAGACCTCGCTGCCCTTGCCCAGCGCGGCGTCGCGCCCGGCGCGTCCGGCCGCTTGTAGCAGCAGGCTAAAAAGCCGCTCGGGCGCCCGAAAGTCACTGGAAAACAGGGCGCCGTCCGGGTTGATGGCGGCCACCAATGTGATGCGCCTAAAGTCGTGTCCCTTGGCAATCATCTGGGTGCCCACCAGCACGTCCACATCACCGGCGTGCACGGCGGCGAGCTGCGTTTGCAGGCTGCCCTTAAGGCGCGTGGTGTCAGCGTCAATGCGCGCCACGCGCACCGGCTCGCCTTCGGGAAACGCGGCGCTGACCGAGTTGGGGCGGCGGATGTCGGCCAGCAAGGCTTCGAGCTGCTCTTCGATCTGTTCGGTGCCCCGGCCCAGGGGCGCGATGTCGACGTTGCCGCAGCCGGGGCAGGCGCGCGGCACGCGCTCGGTAAAGCCGCAGTGGTGGCAGCGCAGCGTGCGGTCGGCCTTGTGGAAGACCCGAAAGGCGCTGCAGTGCGCGCATTCGCTTTTCCAGCCGCAGTCGGTGCAGTGCAAGACCGGGGCGTAGCCGCGCCGGTTCAAAAAAACCATGCTTTGCTCGCCGCGCGCCACGCAGGCCCGTATGGCATCGAGCAGAGGTAGCGAAAAAACGGCCTTGCGCGGCTGGTGGTTCATGTCCACCCGGCGCACCAGGGGCAGGTCCAGGGCGCTTGCGCCAATGCGCCCGGGCATCAAAAGGCGCTGGTAGCGCCCGCCTTCTGCTGCGGGGCGGCTTTGGTGCCAGCTTTCCAGTGAGGGCGTGGCTGACCCCAGCAGCACCTTGGCGCCTTGCAGAAGGCCCCGGTAGACCGCCAGGTCGCGTGCTGAGTAACGTGCGCCTTCGCCGCTTTTGTAGCTGGGGTCGTGTTCTTCGTCCACCACGATGAATTTGAGCTGGGGCATGGACGCAAACACCGCCATGCGCGTGCCCAACACAATGCGGGCACTGCCTTCGTGCGCAGCCAGCCAGGCGGCCAGACGCTGCGGGTTGGTCATGCCGCTGTGCAGGCTGACCACAGATTGCGTTCCGAGCAGCGGCGCAAAGCGCTCGCGAAACCGGGCCTCCAATTGCGGCGTGAGGTTGATCTCGGGCACCATTACCAGCGCCTGCGCCGTGGGGTCTTGCGCCAGCAGGGTTTGAACGCAGTGCAAATAGACCTCGGTTTTGCCGCTGCCCGTGGCGCCAAACAGCAAAAATGGCCCGTTGTGCGCGGCAATTTGTGACACTGCGGCGGCTTGTTCGGTGCTCAGCGCTGGCCCAGGGGCCGATCGCGCAGCTTCCGGTGCGGCGCTGATTTCTGGCGGTGATGCGGCCGTTGGGGCAGCGGCTTTGGCCGCACCGCGCTGGCTGCGCAGCAAGCGCCGCTGCATCTGCTGGGGCGAGAGGTCGCGCAGCTGGGGTGGCAGCGCCGCCAGCGCCACCTCGCCCAGTGAGCGCTGGTAGTACTGGGCGCTAAAGCGCATCAGCTGCTGCCAGTCCTCGCCCAGGGCCGCCACGGTGTCGAGCACGCCGGCGATCTCGCGCACCTTGTCGTTGTCAATCTCGCCGTTGGATTCGTGCGCCGTGTCTTGCCAAACCACGCCCAAGGTCTCGCGCTTGCCCAAGGGCACGCGCACCAGCGTGCCAGCGGGCAAAGGCGTGGCGCAGCGGTAGGTCAGTACCGGCCCGAGCGCGGCGTGCGCCGGGGTGTGGACCAGGACAGAAATCCAGGCGCTCATGCCATGGCGGCGCTCGCGTGGTTAGCGCCAGCCTGCTTTTGTGCGCTAGCGCACCATCTGCATAAATCAAAACGGGAGCCAGCGCTAAGTCCTTGATTTTTATACAAAAGGCTGCTTACCCCCAAATACTGTGGATAACTTTGTTGATATGCCTGCTTGGTGCTGGTTTTACCTGCGTAGCTGAGTTCAATTCCTAGTTTGCCTAGAAATTCAGCATATTTGTAAAATTCATTTAAATCAATCACTTAGGCGCTTTTCATACTGGAAGATAGGGTTTAGCGGTCAGACTGTGCAAGCCGCGAACCACCCCCCATTTTTGTGCATAACTGCGGTGCCGGCACGCATTCGAGGCGTTTTCAGTGGATTTTCAGTGTAGGCATTTTCCTATTCGTCTAGAACCGGTCGCGCCGCGCTGCGATGAGGACGCAAACTGGGCCAAGAGGCAGCCAAAGTCTGCCGCTTTTTGAGTTGCAATCCTGGTTTCATGTGAACTGTGCGAACACAGGCTAAGTCATTGATCCGTATTGATTTTTCTACTTGCCCGCATTTTCTGTGGATAACTTTGTTGATATCTTCAACGCAAGACGCTCCACGCTGGGGAAATGTCGGGCGTTGTCAGTTTGCCTTGAAAATGCACAAAAAATAAATCCCTTATAAATCAGGTACTTGGCGCGCTATGGGCTGATGGGCGAAGTGGTTGTTGCCGATAGCAAAGTCGCTAGGAAATGTCCACCATTTTGTGTACAACTACCGATAATCATCGTAAATACAGGCGGAAAAGGTGGTAAGCGTCAAGCGTCAATTCCAACAAGTCGCAAGGGCGGGTTCGTGCGCCATTGCGGCCCGATCTGTAATCAGCCGCGCATGCTGCGCGAATGGCTGTGCACCGCCTCCACCAACGCCGTCACGTGGTCTGGCGATGTATGTTGGCTGATGCCGTGCCCCAGGTTGAAAATGTGGGTGGGGCCTTCGCCCGCCCCTTGGTGCGGTCGGCCAAAACTGTTCAAAACCCGAGCCACTTCAGTTGCAATCTGGGCCGGGGGTGCAAACAGCACGTTGGGGTCAATATTGCCTTGCAACGCCTTGCCGGGGCCGCCTGCGATGCCACCCACCGCCGCGCGCGCAACGCCCAGGTTGACGGTCCAGTCCAGGCCCAGGACATCGCAGTCCAGCGCTGCCATGTCTTGCAGCCACAGGCCTCCGCCTTTGGTAAAGACGATGCGCGCAATGATTTGCCCCTGGGGACCATGGCGCTTGAGCTGGGCCAGCACCCGAGCGGTATAAGCCAGGCTAAACGTTTGGAAAGCGCCATCGGCCAGCACGCCGCCCCAGCTGTCAAACACCATCACCGCCTGGGCTCCAGCGTCAATCTGGGCATTTAGGTAAGCGGCGACCGAGTCGGCATTGATGGCCAGGATGCGGTGCATCAGATCGGGTCGCGCGTAGAGCATGGTCTTGACCAGGCGGTAGTCGTCGGAGCCGGCGCCTTCCACCATGTAGCAGGCCAGGGTCCAGGGGCTGCCGGAAAAACCGATGAGCGGCACGCGCCCTTTGCCATCGGGCTGTGTTAGAGCGCTACGGATGGAGCTGACTGCCTCAAACACATAGCGCAGCTTGTCCATGTCGGGCACTTGCAGGCGCGCCACAGCGGCCTCATCGCGCACCGGATGGGCAAACCGTGGGCCTTCGCCCAGCGCAAAACTCAGGCCCAGGCCCATAGCGTCGGGCACGGTCAGGATGTCGCTGAACAAAATGGCGGCGTCCAGCGGATAGCGCTCCAGAGGTTGAAGGGTGACTTCGGTGGCGTAGTCTCGGTTGGTGGCTAATCCCATAAAGCTGCCGGCCTGGGCCCGTGTGGCGCGGTATTCCGGCAAGTAGCGACCGGCCTGGCGCATCAGCCACAAAGGCGTGTAAGGCGTGGCCTGGCGCAGGCAGGCACGCAAAAACGTATCGTTGTTCAGCGGCGCAAAGGTCGCGTTCAGGACGTCTTGGGTGGGCGTGGTGCTGGTGGGGTTCATCGCTTGGGTTGCCTTATCGTTCACATAGGTCGGGGTTTGCGAGGCGGGCCCGGGGTGCCAAGTAAGAAACCCAGGTCCGCCACGAGCGCGCAATGGGGCGTAAACCCGCCCCCCGCCGCGCGCGGTCGTTAGTGTACGAAACTCCCCAAGTACGAAGCAGGTGGCATTTATTCATATCCTATTTGCATTTCATTTCTAAATTGAAAAGATATACTGGGCTTCCCGAAAGGAAATCCAGTGCCCGATACATTCAATACCCAATGGACCGAGCAGACGGCATGGCGCCGCGATTTTTCTTTTTTGTTGAAGCTGCTTTCCCGGTGGCTGAAAGACAACGGTCTGATGGAGGCGGGCGTGCAAACCAGCATCCAGCGGCTCGCGCACAGGGCGCAGGCCAGCAAGGTGATGGTCGCCTTCGTGGCCGAGTTCTCGCGGGGCAAGTCCGAAATGGTAAATGCCCTGTTTTTTGCTGGCTACGGCCGACGCATCATGCCCGCCAATGCCGGGCGGACCACCATGTGCCCGGCGGAAATTGGCTATGACCGGCAAAGCGCACCCACATTGCGCCTATTGCCCATCGAGACCCGATTGCAACCGCAGGCACTGAACGATTGGCGCGACAAGCCCGAGGCCTGGACCACTTTTGAACTCGACGTTCACAGCGCCGAGCAACTCGCCAGCATGTTGGAGCGGCTCACCGACACCGTCCACGTCACGCCGCACCAAGCACAGCTTTTGGGCTTCTGGCACAGGCAAACCCCTGCGGACAATCCATCGGTGGACGCGCAGGGACTCGTGGAAGTACCCAAGTGGCGCCATGCGCTTGTTAATTGCCCGCATCCCTTGCTAGAGCAAGGGCTGGTCATACTCGACACGCCGGGGCTCAACGCCATCGGTGCTGAACCTGAACTGACGTTGGATTTGATCGACCAGGCCGACGCGGTCGTGTTTATCGTGGGCGCGGACACGGGCGTAACCGGCTCCGATCTTGCTATTTGGCAGGACCACCTGCGCCCTGGCGCAGACGCAGGCCGTACCAAATTGGTGGTGCTCAACAAAATCGACACCTTGTGGGACGAACTTCGCAGCCCGAACCAGGTTCAGGCACAAATCGAAGCCCAAAAACGGCACGCCGCGCAGGCACTGCGCCTGGAGCCGACGGAAGTGTTGGCCGTTTCTGCCCAAAAGGGTCTGGTGGCCAAAATCAGCGGAAATTCGGACTTGCTGGAACAAAGTGGCCTGTTGCAACTCGAAGCGGCCTTGGCCCAGGGCATTGTTGGCGGGCGCCGTGCCGTGTTGCGCGCTGCCATTGCCGAAGACCTGGCCACGCTGCATGCCGAAGTCGAGCGCCTTATTGCGCTGCGCCGGGGTGATCTGGCCACGCAGACCGCTGAGGTGGACGGCTTGCGTGGCAAAAGCGAAGCAGTGTTGCATCAATTGCGCAAACATATTGGCCAAGAGCAGCAGGACTTTGAGCGCGCAACGCTTCAGATGCGGGCCGTCAAGGTGGTGCATATTCGCCTCTTTCAGGGCGTTTGGGAGGCGCTCGACCCGCGCAGCTTGGCTCTGGAGATGGTTGAATTGGGCCAGACGCTTGCCCAGCCTGGTCTCAAACTCGGCGCAAAAAGGGTTTACGGCGAACTCTTTCATCGCCTTCGCGTACGGTTGCAGCGGGTACAAGCGACAGCCGACGAGATCCGCGAGATGCAAGGCGCCACCTTTGGGCAAATCCGAGCGCAGTGGGGTTTGGCATTGCAGCCTATTGCGCCCCCGTCCCTCGATGCTTGCATGATGGAGCTCTACTTGACCGAGCAGAGCCATTTGTCCTATCTCGGGCTTCGCAATCTGTTGCGCTTGCAGCAGCCTGAGTTCACGCAGCGTATGGTCAGCGCGCTTTCGTCCAGGCTGGCCACTATTCACGCGAGAGTGCGCATGGACGCTGAGCAATGGCGTAACGCGGTAGACGCCCTGCTGGAGGGGGAAATCCGGCTTCGGCGCAGCCATTTTGCCAACCGCCTTGCGCCCTTGGATGCCATCGGGAACGCCACAGAAGGGCTGGAGCAGCGCTTGCTTCGCATAGCAGAGCAACAGCAGACGCTGGAGAGCCTTGCCCTCAAGTTTAAAGAGCAAGCAGCGTATCTCGCGGCTGCCAATCAGGACCACCAGGATCACAAAATGCGGGCAGACCAGGGCGCTGGGCTCCAAATCCCGTCGCGTGTGAGCATTCACCCCTGATGTCGAAAAAACGCATTGCTCTATTAATGTATATTAAGACGAAAATTATCAAATCAGTATCAATTGGATAAAAGCATGAACAATTTGGGCACGGGAGGCCACGTCATGGTCGTGGACGACAGCAACACCATCCGGCGCAGTGCCGAAATATTTCTCAAGCGAGCAGGCTACGACGTTACGCTTGCCGAGGACGGATTTGACGCACTGGCCAAGGTAAACGATTTTTTGCCTGACCTGATTTTTTGCGATGTCATCATGCCTCGGATCGACGGCTACCAGACCTGCGCCATCATCAAGCGCAATGCTCGCCTTATGTCGGTGCCGGTAGTCATGCTGTCCTCCAAAGACGGCATTTTTGACAAGGCCCGTGGACGGATCGTCGGCGCCGATCACTACATCACCAAACCGTTCACCAAAGAGCAACTGCTCGAAGCAGCGCATAAATTTCGCAACATCAGCCCTGGGAATCATTGATGGCCGTTCACAAAATTCTCATCATCGATGACTCAAAAACAGAGACGTATTTCATGACCGAAATATTGCGCAAAAACGGCTATGCGGTCTCCAGTGCCGATAGCGCGGACCAAGCTATGGATCAGATCGCCGCGGAGCGACCAGAGCTCATTCTGATGGATGTCGTGATGCCGGGGCGCAACGGCTTTCAACTTACGCGCTCCATTACTCGTACGCCCGAATACGCCGACATTCCCATCATCCTCTGCACCAGCAAATGCCTGGAAACCGACCGGGTCTGGGGATTGCGACAGGGCGCGCGCGACTACATCACCAAGCCGGTGGATGCTGCCGAACTCATCGCAAAAATCAAGGCCTTGGGCTGAAAACGGCCATGGTGCTCAAAGAGTCACTCCAAGAGCTGCAGGTGCGCCTTGCCGAGCGCTTGCAGTTAGCACTTGACGCGCCGGCCTCTTTGGACTGGCTGGCGGTCACTGCAGGAAGCCGAAATTACCTGCTCCCATTGCGACATTCCGGGGAGCTTGTGCCGGTGGTTCAGTGGGAGTCAGTCCCACACGTTCAGCCCTGGTTTCTGGGTGTCACGAACATTCGTGGCAGTCTGTTCGGTGGCGTTGATTTGGCGCAATTCATAGCCCACGCACTGGGCAAGGTCGCGCATGAGATGGGCGATTTCTTGCGCGTGGAGGCAAGCACCCCCAGCGTGGTGACCATCAACCCCGCGATCGAGGGCAACTGTGCCCTTCAGGTCAGTGGTCTTAAGGGCTTGCGGGCCCGGGACACGTTCAGCGCTTCGAGCGCTGCGGCTCAGGATGCCCCGCCGTTCTTTGGACACCAGTTCTTTGATGCGTCGGGTGAGTGCTGGCAGGAAATAGACCTCCATGCGCTGTCCCGTTCTCCCCAGTTTCTCAACATCAGCGCTTAGTCAGGTACCCGCAATGGCCATTCCCAAATTATTCCAGTTCCCTGCCGCCCCTAAAAGTTCGGTGGCCGCGCTACCTGAGCCGACGACCCAATTTTCCATGGACTGGGGAGCGCAGGAGCCTGCGTCGTTAGCTGAGCCTCCATCGCCTGCCCCGCCGATGGAGGAGTCACCCGCCACTGCCCCCGGGCCCGATGACTTGGAGATTCTGGTCTCTGTCCCGGTTCTGGGTCGCCGAAGCGCACAGGCACAGCGGCGCCTGTTGGGCGCACTGTTGTTGGGGTCACTGGTGGTGGTCCTGCCCTTGGCGGGCTACCAACTTAAACGCCTGGACACCTTAGCCCAACAGATCAAGGTCACGGGACAGGCGCTCATGCAGTCGCAGCGCCTTGCCAAGTCGGTAACCCAGGCAATGGTCGGAAACCCGCAGGCATTTAAGGATTTGGATGACAGCATTGAAGTCCTCTCGCGGTCTATAAATGGACTGGGTCGCGGTGATGCAGGTATGCAACTCGAACCGCTTTCGGCTGCTGAAAGGTCCGAATTCGATGCTGCAGAGCCCCTGGTGGGGCGCGCCAGCGAAAGCGGCAGCGCCATTTTTGGTCAGAAAAACATTCTGGAACAAATTGGCGTGGCACTACTGCGAATCAACCGCCAGTCGGAAGATCTGCTGGATTTGACCAAAACCATTTCGTCCATGAAGCAGCAACAAGGCGCATCGCCCGGTGACATCTCTGCAGTGGGTGAGTTGTCTACCCTGACCCAGCGTATTGGTAAATCCGCAAATGAATTCCTGACCAGCCAGGGAGCCAGCCCAGAGGCGGTATTTTTGTTAGGTAAGGACCTCAATGCGTTCAAAGAGATTTCCCAGGGTTTGCTCGATGGCAGTGTCGAACTGCGCCTCAATGCCACACAGGATAAGTCCACACGGGAAAAACTCAGCGAGTTGATCCAGATGTTTGAGGACACGCGCACCCAAGCCGGCGCGATCCTGAACAACTTGCAGGTGTTGACCGAGCTGCGCCAGGCGCAAGCGACGGTCATTAAGGACAGTGAGCCTTTGCGCGGGCACTTGGAAGCGCTCCAATCGGCATTGTCCGAGCAAACTCGCGAGGGAGTTCTGTCCACCGGCGCGCTGGTGCCGCTGGCGCTGCTGGTACTGCTAAGTAGCGTGGGGTTGTCCTATGTGCGCGTGCAGGAAAGTTTGGTCCGACAGAGCCGTGCCGACGGGCAACGCGAAGAAGCGATGGAGCGTCGGCGGGAGGCAGAGATTTTGGCGCAAACCGCTAAACGGGCCAACGACTCCAACCAAGCGGCCATTCTGCGTTTGATGAACGAATTGCAGGTGGTCGCGGGAGGGGATTTGACCCAGGAAGCAACCGTCAGCGAGGACATTACGGGTGCCATCGCCGACTCGGTCAACTTCACGGTCGAAGAATTGCGCTTGTTGATCACCAGCGTCCAAGGCACGGCCGAACGCGTCACCCAGACCACCGCAACGGTTGAAGTTGCGTCGTCGGCCTTACTGGAAGACACTGATGCGCAACTTCAGGAAATCCGCGAAGTCGGTCGGTCGGTGGTGGAAATGGCGGGACGAATCAACGATGTGTCAGCGCAGGCCCAGGAATCAGCAGTGGTGGCGCGCGAATCCTTGCAAGCGACAGAGTCCGGTTTGCAGGCGGTGCAAAGCACGATCGGTGGCATGAACACGATTCGTGACCAAATTCAGGAGACCTCCAAACGCATCAAGCGCCTAGGCGAGTCCTCACAGGAAATTGGCGAGATCACCGATTTGATTTCTGATATCACTGAGCAGACCAATGTGTTGGCCCTCAATGCAGCCATTCAGGCGGCCTCTGCTGGCGAAGCGGGTCGCGGATTTTCGGTGGTGGCCGAAGAAGTGCAGCGCTTGGCGGAGCGGTCAGCCTATGCCACGCGACAGATAGCCGCCCTGGTAAAGATGATTCAGACTGACGCCCAAAACGCCATTGGCGCGATGGAGCGCTCCGCGCAAGGCGTAGTCGCAGGCGCCACGCTGTCCGACAACGCCGGTAGCGCCTTGTCCGAAATCGACCGTGTGTCGCGTCGCGTCGCTGACCGTATTGAGCAGATTTCCAGCGCTGCGCTGCGCGAGGCCGGACTCGCCAACATCGTTGCAGAAAACATCCAGCTAATCTTTGCTGCGACCGAAAAAACAGCCGATGGCACCCGTGCTACTGCAAGCCAGGTGCGAGACCTGGCTCGCAATGCACAAGAGTTGCGGCAATCGGTGGCACGTTTCAAGATCGCCTAGCGCGGCGATGGCACACCGCTTCCCTTGGATCACACTTTTAACCGTTCGCCCATGTCTCCCATTGACGTTGCGCCTGCCCAAGCGGTGACTTCCCAGGATCTGGGTCCCTTGGCCTGGGTATTAGACGATCTTCGCGCATCGCTCAGCGGCGCTGGCCAGGCAGTGCGGCGCTTCGTTTGGGAGGAAAAAGCTGAAAACCGCTGGCGCGATACGCCAACTGACACCAGTTATTTGCGCCAGGCGCGCCAGAAATTCAACCAAAGTGCCGGTGCGCTGGAGATGGTGGGGCAGCACGGGGTGGCGCAGGTACTTCGCGCACTGGAGGCGCTGGCACATAAGTTTGTGCAGTGGCCTGAGATTTGCACTGAAGACGCTGTGGGACGCGTGGAGCGCGCAAACCGTGCCGTGGTGGGCTATGTGGAGGGATTGTTAAAGGGTAGCCAGGCGTCGCCGGTTGCGCTGTTCCCCCAACAACGCGATGTGATGGAGCTCAGCGGCGCCGAACGGATTCATCCGGCCGATCTATGGCGCTTGCAATGGAAATGGCAATGGCTGCAAGTGGATCTGCCAGCGCAGGTGCAGCCCCTGCCATATTCGCCAGAGGTGCGCGCCCGAATGGGGGACGGCTTGCTCCCGGTTCTTAAGATGCTCGATGCCAGCCATTCGAGGCAGCTTGCGCGCTTGTGCTGCGCCTTGGCCGTCGGCGAGGGTTCTCTGCAAGGGCGCACCTTTTGGGCTATTGCCGCTGGATTCTTCGAGGCCATTGAGGTTGGGTGCTTGCCCGATGACCTGTATGTGCGACGCAGCGCTGCGCGAATCATCGCCCAATATGCCGCGATGGCCACGGGACAGGCGGCATCACCGGAAGGGGTGGCGCGAGACCTGGTGTTCTATTGCGCCTTGGCCAATCCACCTGCCAACGTGGGGGCGGGCATGCTGCGCGCAGTGCGCGCGGCCTATGCGCTGGATGTGCAGGCAACAGTCAACTACGAGGCCTCACCCTTCGGCCGCTTCGACCCGACGCAATTGGCCGTGGTGCGCAAACGAATTGACGTGGCTGCCGAGAACTGGTCGGCACTGGCCGGCGGTGATCTAAGTCGTTTTGGTGCGGTCGTCGAGCAGTTTGGCCAGGTGGGTGAAGCCGTTGCCAAACTGCACTCGGACAACTTGGCTTTGGTAGCCGCACTGAATGCGACGGCGCAGGCCACAGCGCGTACGAACGCTGCACCGAGTCCGGCCATTGCGATGGAAGTGGCCACCTCCATCCTGTACCTTGAAGCGGCCTACGACGACCTCGATCTTGCCAGCCACACTATGGGGCAGCGCAGCGCACGTTTGGCTGCACGATTGCAACAAGTCTGCACAGGCGCAGTGGCCCAGCCTATCGAGGGTTGGATGGAGGATTTGTACCGCCGAGTCAGCGACCAAAAGACCATGGGCTCGGTGGTGGTGGAGTTGCGCGTGTCGCTGTCCGAAATCGAGAAGACGCTCGAAAAATACAGCAGTGAGCCGTCGGATCCTATGCACTTGCGACCGGTGCCCGTGATCCTGGGGCAGATGCGGGGCGTTTTTTCGGTGCTCGGGCTGGAGCAGGCGGCCTTGGCTGCGCTGCGTATGCGTTCACGCATTGAGAAAATGCTGGAGTCTGCGTCCGCGGCGCAGTGGAGTTCCAAACCCCTTGCGCCACAACTCGTCAGCAGCCTGAGCTCCATGGGTTTTTTGATTGATATGCTGAATTACCAGCCGGCTATGGCCAAGGAACTGTTCGAATTCGATGAACAACTCGGTGAATTCAAGCCCAGCATGGACCGTGAAATTTCCTTGGCGCAGCGTTCGCGCCTCGTAAAAGCCTCAGCACCACACCTTGAGAAAGTCGGCTCGCCCTGGAACATGCTCCCCTCTTTCCCAGAAGAAACAGTGCGTGCCACGCCGCCGACTGTGTTGCTCGAGGCGCCACCTGATGCCCCGCTAGAAGCAGTGTCGCGGGCTGATGTGGAGAGCGATGACGACGACGAGATTCGCGAAATATTTCTGGCCGAGGCCCGGGAGGTCGCTAAGGACGGTCTGGGCGCCGTGGACGCTTTGGGTCAGGCTTCGGCGGATGTTTCTGCGCAGACCACATTGCGTCGCGTTTTTCATACCCTCAAAGGTAGCGCACGCATGGTCGGACTTCATGATTTTGGCGCTGCGGCCTGGTCCTTCGAGCAGTTGTTCACCACCTGCTTGGCTGAACAAAGGCCTTCCAATGAGGCCTTGGCCGAACTGTGCAAAGGAGCGCTTCACGCCCTTATGCAATGGCTTGATGCAATCGCTGCGGGCCAAGACGCGCCAGCGCAAAAATTCGATTTTCAAGGCGGCGCTGACAGCATGCGCCTGAAGTACTCTTACGAGCCGATGGAGCTGACATTTTCGGAGCCGCCGGGGCTTCCTGGCGCCCCGAGCTCTGCCGTTCTCCCGGTGCCGTCGACGCTCAGCAACTACCGGACCGCCGCTGATGCGGGCTGCGCATTGTCTGGCGGTGTTGCACCGGACATCGCGGTAGGGCATCTCAGGCTCAGCGCCGATTTCTTTGAGGTGTTTATTGAAGAAGCACAAGTCTGGTCACAGCGACTGCAGGCCGAGCTGCTGCAATGGGACATTCAAAGGCGCCAAGCGATGCCTGAGGACGCAGCAGCGCTCGCACATTCTTTGCTGGGCAGCGCTGCGGCGGTAGGGTTTACCAGCTTGTGGGGCTTGTTACGCGCGATGGAGCAGGCATTGAACCATGTGGCCTTGCACGGTCTATCTGATGCTCAGTGCAAATCCGTTCTTTGCGACGCTGCCGATGAAATGACTAGACTGCTAGCGGGCTTTTCCAACGGCACCCTCGTCGATGCCAATGCAGCCATTTTGGCAGCGCTCGCAGACCTTCTGGTGGATGAAGGCGGGGTCGAAAACCATGAGGCGCTTGGTGCCCCTGAAGCAAAATCTGAGCGTGTTTTTCCATCCGCCATGGATTCGAGCGGCGCGCCGCAGATGCAGATGTCAGCGGTCGGTGCCGTGGCGCCCCCAGACCTGGTGCTTGACGTGGCACTCTCATCGACGCCGTTGGAAGCGGTGCCCACTTGGGAGCAGGAATTCGATGCGAAAGATGCTTTGGATGCTGAACTGCTGTCGGTATTTCTGGAAGAAGGTAGCGAGTTGCTGTCGTCGCTGGGCGCGAGCTTGCGGCTATGGGAAAAGCAGCCGGACCAGCCACAATTCCGAGCCCAAGCACTGCGGGTATTGCATACCTTAAAGGGGAGCGCGCGCCTGGCCGGCGCGCTGCGCTTAGGCGAACTGGCGCACCATATGGAGTCCGAGGTAGAGCGCGTGACCGCGCAGGCCACGCTACAACTGGCCTCCTTGGAGTCTTGTTTGGCTATGTTCGATCAGATCGAGGCGATGTTCGATGCATTGAGGGGCCTGGCAGATTTGAATCAACCCGAACCCAAGATGGCGCCCGTGGACGCGCCGGGGTCTTCTCTCCTGGCTCCGCGCACCGACGGTGCCGCACTTGCAGCCTCCGTCCCTGCGACTCCCGCTGCCTATGGCCGCCCGGCACTCGGCCAGTGGGTGCGGGTGCGCGTACCGATCATGGATCGTCTGATTGACCAGGCCGGGGAGGTCATGATCAGCCGCGCCCGCGTGGACGAGCACGTCACTCACATGCGTGGCACGCTGGGAGAACTCAACCGCAGCCTAGATCGACTGCGCCAACAATTGCGCGAGATGGAGTTGGAAGCCGAGCTGCAAATGCAATCGAGCGTACAACAGCCTCAAGAATCTGCGCTTACTTTTGATCCGCTGGAATTAGACCGATTCACGCGGGTACAAGAAGTCTCCCGCATGATGGCCGAATCCGTCAATGACGTCGACGCCATGCGGCGCAGTTTGCAAAGTGCAGTAGACGGGGCGCAAGAGGAGCTATTCGCACAGGACCGACGCGCCAAACAACTCTCTTATGACTTGTTGCGCATGCGGCTGGTGGAGTTCGAGAGCGTGACAGAACGCCTCTACGGGGTGGTTCGCCAAGCCGCTAAAGGCGAGCACAAGCAAGTTCGTCTCGATATTGTGGGCGGCACCATTGCGATGGACCGGGGGGTGCTTGACCGGATGACGCCCGCGTTTGAGCATCTCCTGCGCAACGCCGTGGTACATGGGATTGAGCCCAAAGAGGTCCGACTAACCGCAGGAAAGCCGGCAACGGGTGCTATTTTGATTGTGGTGAAGCAAGAGGGCGGCGATGTCTCGGTTTCCTTTTCCGACGATGGTGCGGGCTTGCAGATTGAAAACATCCGTGCGCGTGCCGTGGCGTCCCAACTACTGCGCCCGGACCAATCTCTGGACGCGGATGAAGCCGCGCGTTTGCTCTTCATTCCCGGATTTTCCACCGCGCCGGTGGTCACCGAATTGGCCGGGCGCGGGGTCGGTCTGGACGTTGTCCTTTCCGATGTGAGCGCCATAGGTGGACGTATCGAGACGGAATCCCAGTCGGGCTTGGGTACTCGCTTCAACCTGGTTTTCCCGCTGACCACAGCGGTAACCCAAGTCGTCATGCTACGCATGGGCACGGCCAGCATCGGCGTCCCAGCCAACCTTGTGGAAACAGTCCTGAGATTGCCCAAGACCGCACTGGACAGTGCCTATGCCGCATCCAGCCTCTCCGATGGCGATGGCCCCCCCATTCCGTTTTTCCGGGGCGAGGCATTGTTGAAGGTCTCGAACCGCAGCTACGGCCATGAGGCGCACCTGCGCCAGCATGCTGTGGTGGTGATTCGCAGTGCGGGACAGCGCATTGCGCTGCATGTCGATGAGGTGTTGGGCAGCCGCGAGGTCGTGGTGAAGCACCTCGGCCCCCAACTGTCGCGCTTGCCCGGCTTGACTGGAATGTCGGTGCTAGCGTCAGGCGCCATCGTTCTGATTTACAACCCTGTGGCCTTGGCAAGTCTGTACGGCGAGGCAGCCCGCAGCGTTCAGTCCATGCCCATGGCACTTGATACGGATGCATCTGGTGGAGCTGGGCTGGCTGGCGCCCATGGTGGCGCGTCGGATGTGGCGCCTTTGGTGTTGGTCGTGGACGACTCCATTACGGTGCGACGCGTCACCCAGCGACTTCTCCTTCGCGAGGGTTATCGGGTCGCCTTGGCGGCAGATGGCTTTCAGGCGTTGGAGTTGTTGCAAGACGAACGTCCCGCGGTCGTGCTCTCTGACATTGAGATGCCGCGCATGGACGGTATGGAGCTGGCACGGCAAATTCGCGGTGATTCATCTTTGGCGAAGCTGCCCATCGTTGTAATTACATCGCGCATCGCCCAAAAACACCGCGACCATGCGGCGGCGCTCGGGGTCAATCACTATTTGGGGAAACCCTATGCCGAAGCGGACTTGCTGGAACTTGTGCAAGCCTATTGCTTAGCGCCAACACGTACCTCGGCCTCGTGGTCGGTATGAGGGAAAGATCATGAAAAAACGCACTTGGATAGGTTGGTTTATTGCGACGGCCGTCAGCTGCAGCTTCGCACAGACGGATGCCAAACTCATCCGCCTGGCGACACTGGAGTGGCCGCCGTTTACCGGCCTGCTTTTGCCTAAGGAGGGTGTGTCTACGTACATCGCGTCCACGGTGGCAAAAGGGGCAGGTTTTCGCCTGCTTGCAGCCTCGTTTGAATGGACCAAGGCCGTTGAAAAGGGGGAAACAAGCCCTGAGTTTGATGGCTATTTTCCCGAGTATTTCAGCCAGGAGCGTCAGGCCGCCTGTCATCTGTCGCAGTCCATTGGAACCAGTGTGCTGGGCATTGCCACTTTGAAAACCGCCCTCATCAAATGGACCAAGCTTTCGGATCTCGAAACCGTACGCTTGGGGGTAGTCGATGGCTACCTCAATGGCGAAGAATTGGACGCCGCTATCAAAAACAAACGCCAATCGGTTGATGTAGCACCCAGCGACGCCGCCAATATCGCCAAGCTGCGCGCGGGCAAGATCCGCGGCATTGTGGTGGATAAAAACGTGTTGGACTACACGCTCTACAAGCTTAAGGACACTGGCAACGTGGTTTTTAACCCCCGCCCTATTGCGCGCCTGACCTTGCACGTCTGTTTTAAGCGCACACCCGGCGGCCTGGCGATGCGTGATGCTTTTGACGTCACGCTAATGCAAACCGATTTGGCAAAACTAGAAGCAGAGTACTTCCAGCAAATGTTCTCGTCGCGTTAAGGTGCGTGCAGTCGGCGATGGCGCTCGCCCTTGCCCGTTCGCCACGGCGACCACTACGGACCTGTGCTAAGTCGACTTACAAGGCGTTTAACGCGGCACGCAAGTCGGTCACGGACAAGATTTCCGACATCACTACAACTGGTTTTCCCGGCGAGTAGAGCGCATACACAGGCACGCCGCTGCGGCCCAAATCCGCCAGCGCCTGTGTGATCGCCGGGTCGCGCTGCGTCCAGTCCGCACGCAGCAGGCTCACCCGCTTGGCGCCGAAATCTTGCAGCACATCGGCTTGGGACAGCGTTGTTTGCTTGTTGTACTGACAAGTAATGCACCAGGCAGCTGTAAAGTCCACAAACACAGGGTGGCCGCTTTGTAATTCATTGCGGACGCGCTGCGCGCTCCAGGTCTGCCATGTTTTTGCTGTGGCGGTTAGCGCCGCCGCTGGTGCGCTCGTGGCATCGATCGCTGGCGTGATGGCCGCCTGCGTTTGCACTACGCGGGGCCCCAGGAAAGGCAGCAGTGCCAATGAAAGCGCCAAAGCCATGCTGCCAAACACCCAGCGGCTGCGACCCAATAGGTTCAGCGACCAAACCACCAGCGCCAGGCACCACAGCAATGCGGCAAGTGAAGCCGCAGCGTCCATGCCGCCCATGTGCCCCAGTACCCAAAGCAGCCACAACACAGTGGCAGCCATCGGGAAGGCCATGAAATGGCGCAGATGCACCATCCACAGGCCTGGTCTGGGCATCAAGCGCGCCAGCTGCGGCAAACTACTGGCCAGGGCAAAGGGCAAGGCTAAGCCCAACCCCAGGGCAACAAAAATGCCCATGGCCTGCCACGTCGGCAACGTCAGGGCTAACCCCAGCGAGGCGCCCATAAAGGGCGCTGTGCAAGGCGAGGCCACCGCCACGGCCAATACGCCTGAAAGCGCCGCATCGGCGGCAGGGTGGCGTAGTTGCAGGCCGGCCAAGCCGCTGGGTACGACAGTGCCCCATTCCAGCATGCCCAAAAGGTTCAGGGCAATCAGGGTAAACAACACCGCCAGTGCACTCACCACGGCGGGTGACTGCAGTTGAAATCCCCATCCCAATTGCTCGCCGCCAGCACGCAGTGCCAACAATGCGCCCCCCATCGCGGCCATCGATACCACCACCCCCGCCGTATAGGCGATGGCGACTACCCGGCGCGACGCGCCATCGTGGTCTGAATGGCTGGCAAAGCCCAGCACCTTGATGGCCAGTACGGGGAAAACGCAGGGCATCAAATTCAAGATCAAACCGCCCAGAAAAGCCGCCGCCAGCGCCCACCAAAAGCCTCCGACGTTGGCCGCACCAGCTTGGATGCCAAAGGCTGGTCTAGCGAGGGCGCTTTCCAGCGGGATTGCAACGACTGTGTCGGGCCACTGGCCTCGGACCTGCGCCAGCGCCTGTACGCTACGGCCATCAAGCGCAAGCAGCAATCCAATCTCTGTCGGGCGGGCGCTGCGTTGGAGCGATAGGGGCAAACGGGCGCTCCAGTCTGCGCCCTGCCAGCTTTGGGTTCCTGCGGCGGTGGGCTCCAGGTTGTCGGGTCGGCCGGTACGCACCCGGTCGGCCGGGGAGGCGCTGGCAGCGGTTACAAATACGTCGGCTGCCTCAGGAAAGACGGCAATGGCTTTGCCCTGCCACTGCGCGGGCAGGCCCTGCGCGCGCAACAGCAGGCTGTCGCCCTCAAGTTGGGCCTGCACTTTGCCCGCCAGCTGCGTGGGCCGGGCTGCCCGTGCTGCTTCAAACGCATCGCGATGCAGCGCGACAGAACCCTGCAGCGGCAGGCGTAAGTTAAATACCCCCTCTTGCGGAATACATTCGGTGCGGCAGACCAGCCAACTCGCGTTCAATTGCACGGCCACCGCCGTTGCGCCAGGTGGGGAGCGAAAACTAGCGGTAGTTTGTACGCTTACCGGTAACAGTAGCGTGCCGTCATAGCCAAAATTTGCCAGTCGGCCGATGGCGATCTTGCGGGGCGTGGGCCATTGGATGGCGTCGGCTTGCATGCCCGCGGGTAAATTCCAACGCAGTTCGGTTGGCAAGCCAGAGTCGCCAGGGTTTTTCCAGTAGGTGTGCCAGCCAGGCTCGTGTTGCAGCAGCAGGCCCAATTCAAGCGCCGCTCCCTTGCCAATGCCTTGGGGTGCATAGGCCACCAACTCTGCGCGCACTTCGGACGTTTGCACCACGGCGCCTGCGCCCGCTTGCAAATCAAGTCGCGGCTGGGTGGTGCTGTCGGCAATGGTGGGGGCCAACAAAGCCGTTGCCCAAAGCAGCGCCTGCCTGCCCAAGGCGTGGCGTGCCAGTCGCATCAGGCGTGTAAACCCGGACCGTCGGTTTGGAAAGGCAAAGTGCAAGGGCATGCGTTGATTCAGTCAATAGGCCGCCACACGATCGGCGGCTTTGTCGCGATTGTGGCAGTTTGCTGCTAAACCGGCGGCGTAGTGAATACGGCGGGGAGTTTCTTCGGTGACTGAATGCGCAACTGCTTGTTCACGTTTTCCTGCCCGAACACCACCACGATATCGCGCACCGCTACCCCAAACAGCGGCGCCAAAAAGCGCACCATATGCTCCGTGGCCTTGCCGTTTTGCGGCGCTGCGGTCACGCTGACCTTGAGCTGCGCTCCCTTGGGCTTGCCTATGGAGTCTTTTCTAGCGGCTGGTTTGCCTAAAATATTGACCACCAAAACGTCGCCGTCCCAGGCAAAAAAAGATTCTCCGGTGCTGTTGCGTGCCATGCTATTGATAATAGGGCCATGCCGCACCGCATCATCCTGGCCACTTTGAACGCCAAATACATCCATGCCTCTTTGGGCTTGCGGTATTTGCGCGCCAATATGGCGCGCTATGGCGGCTCCGACCTGGACGCTCGGACCACGCTGCAGGAATTCACCATCCACCGCGGGCCGCAAGACATCGTGGAAGCCCTGGTGGTTGCGCTCGGCCCGGCCCAAGCCGGGGCGGTGCGCATTGTGGGTTTTGGCATCTATATATGGAACGTAGTCCCCACCACCGCCGTCATCACGCTACTCAAAGCGCAGCGTCCGGACGTTCAGGTGGTGCTTGGCGGCCCGGAAGTGAGTCACGAGCTGGTCGGCCAGACCATCGTCGCCCTGGCCGACCATGTAATTACTGGCTGGGGCGATGTCAGCTTTCCCAAACTCTGTCGCGCCCTGGTACACGGTCCGCGGCCGCTGATGAAGGTGATTGCCGGTGAACAGCCAGCGCTGGACGACATTGCCTTGCCTTACGCCCATTACAGCGACACCGACTTGGCACAGCGCGTGCTTTATGTTGAGGCTTCGCGCGGTTGCCCCTTCAAATGTGAGTTTTGCCTCAGCGCCTTGGACAAGACCGCCTGGGCCTTTGACCTAGACGCATTTTTGGTCGAACTCGCGGCGCTCTATGCCAGGGGTGCGCGCACCTTCAAGTTTGTCGACCGCACCTTTAACCTCAAGGTTGACGCTTCGGTGCAGATTCTGGAGTTCTTCCTGGCCCGCTTGGACGCCGAGCCGCAAGAACCCCTGTTTGTGCACTTCGAGCTCGTGCCTGATCAATTGCCCGAGCGACTCAAAGCCTGTATCGCCCGCTTTCCCGCCGGGGTGCTGCAGTTTGAAATCGGCATCCAAAGCCTCAATCCGGTGGTTCAACACGCCATTTCCCGCCGCCAGGACGCCGCCAAGACCGAGGCCAATTTGCGGTGGCTGATTGCCGCCAGCCATGCCCATTTGCACACCGACCTGATTTTCGGCCTGCCCGGTGAAGGGTGGGACAGTTTTGGCGCGGGCTTTGACACGCTGTGGTCCTGGGCGCCTCACGAAATACAGCTTGGCGTACTCAAGCGCCTGCGCGGAACGCCACTGGCCGCCAAAGCCCTGCCCTGCATGGTCTTTGACCCCGCACCGCCCTACACCGTGGTGCAGACCGACGCCGTCAGCGCCGACCAGGTCCGGGCCTTTGTCCGCCTAGCCCGCTATTGGGACCTGGTGGCTAACTCCGGGCGCTTTGGCCACGCGCTGCCCCTGCTGCTGGACGCGCCGTCGCCCTTTCATGCGTTTGCCGCGTTTGCCGACTGGCTGTGGCGCGGCCAGCAGCGCACCAGCGGCTTAACGCCCGAAATCCTGGTCGACGCTTTGTTTGATTACCTGTGCCATGAGCGCGCCTTGCCGCAGGCGGTCGTACGCGTCGCCTTGTTGGCGGACTATGTGGGCAGTGGCGCCCGCGCGTCGCCCCAGTCATTGATGGGCCACTTACCACGCCAAGCCGCGCCCGCTGCTGCTGCGAGTGTTCGGCACACCGAGCGCCAGCACCGTCACGCAGTCCTTGCGGCGCCTTGACCGATTGAGCCCGTTCTAACCTAGATTACCTGAAGAGCCCCGCCATGCCCCACGCCACTGCCCATCTTTCTCGCTACTGGGCCGATCAGAGCACGGCGCAATTCCAGGCCCTGCAAACCAGTGGCCGCATCGCGCAAACCATCGCCGTGTTGCCGGTGGCCGCGACCGAGCAGCACGGTCCGCATCTGCCGCTCCAGGTCGACAGTTGCATAGTGGATGGTGTCGTGGTCGCCGCATTGCCGTACCTAGCGCCCGATTCGACAGCCCTGTTCCTACCGACCCAGGCGGTTGGCTTCAGTCCCGAGCACGCGCGCTTTGCCGGCACTCTCACCCTCAAGGCCGAGACTTTGATCCGCCTGTGGACCGATATTGGCGAGAGCGTGGCCGCCACTGGGGTCAAAAAGATGGTCATGTTCAACGCCCACGGCGGCCAGGCCAACTTCATGGACATCGTGGCGCGCGATCTGCGTGCGCGCTTGGGGATGCTGGTGCTAAGCGTCAACTGGTATGGCCTGCCACTCATCGGTCCCCAAGGCGAGGACGTCAACGCGCTGTTCAGCGCAGAGGAGCATCGCTTTGGTATTCACGCGGGCGATATCGAAACGTCACTCATGCTGGCGCTGGCGCCTGCGCAAGTGCAGATGCATCAGGCGCAGCATTTCGCATCCACCTCGCAGGCGAGGGCCGCACAATTTGATACCTTAGGCAATGGTAAGACCGCCAAACTTGCCTGGCAGATACAGGACTACAACCCGGCGGGTGCCGTTGGTAACGCCGCCGCCGCTACGGCGGACAAGGGCACGCAAGTGCTTCAAGCGGCTGGCCGCGCCCTGGCTCAACTATTGGAAGAAGTGCAGCGTCTGCCACTGAGCACGGTGGTGGCCTGACTGGGGTTTTATGTGCCTGGCAGCCAGAGACAGCGCTCGCACCGAGCTCAGGCGTAGGTAATCCAGGAAGAATACTCGGGATCGTCCAGGTGGGGCAGCGTGTTGTAAGTCACCAACATGTACCGCTTGGGCGTAAACGTCAGCTCGGTGACAGAGCTGTTGCGTATGCGGAAGTTGAGTTCTACCGTCGTCTCCGGGGTGGTTCCCAGTAAATGTCCGATGGCTGTGCTGATTGGCCCGCCGCTGCTGACCAACAGCACATTGCCGCTGTAGTGGATGCGCACATGGTCCAGGGCGCTGGTCACACCGCGCACGAATTCGGGGTAGCTCGGCATTCCTACTGGGCTTACCACCCCGTTCATCCATTGCGTCAGTCCGTCGCGCAGCAAGCGGAAGTGCGCCCTGTATGTCTCGGGCGAGTCGGCCTTTTCCAAGGGAAATGGATGAATCGCCTGAATCACGGCGCTACTGTCATATTCATTGAGGCCCGGCCATACCAAGGGCTCGGCTGCGTAATTGCCACCTAGGGCGATACCCGCCCAGGTCTGAGCCTGGCGGCGCAAGCACCCAGTGACGACCGCATTGAAAGCTAAACCCCGCCGCGCAAAGTATTCGCCCAGGCGAGTGCTCTGGCGAACGCCCAGCTCGCTGAGGTTGTCATAGTCATCTGCGCCAAACGAGGCCTGGCCATGGCGCACTAAATAAAGGGTTCCCATGGCGGCGATTTAAGCCCAGGCCAGCGCAAAGATTTGTCTTAAGCGTGACAAAGGGCGCCCCGCCGCCCGCCATCTCCGTGCAGCTAGGCTTGGGTAGCTCTGATGTCACCGTCCCAGAGACATTCCGTAAAGAGATCAGCCCCCGCTGTGGTGAGCCAAGCCGCCTGCAAAAGCGCGAGTCGTTCACCCGCCAACGAGAAGGCAACGCACCGAAAGTGCAATTCTTTTGCGTAAACTCGAAGAGTTGCCGAAATCGCGTTACACTAACCCTCCGCGATGACAAACGCCGATGGGTTGGAAAGAAAAAACCTTGAAGATTTTCTAACCGGTTCAAAAAACTGTGTTATGATTGAAGGCTTCGCTGATCGCAGCAAGTCAAGTAAAGTAGGGAGTTAAATCCTACTTAGATCCTTAAAAATTTACAGCCGATAAGCGTGGGCGTTTGAAGGCGATTGCCAAGTTCTTTGGAACTTAGCTTTAATTAGCTAACAAACGCTCATGAAGTAAAAAAGATGTGAATTTCGTCAAAGAAAATCACGTCGATTCCAATTTATGAGTTGCATAGAAATATGCGAGAAAAATCAAGATCGAACTATAGAGTTTGATCCTGGCTCAGATTGAACGCTGGCGGCATGCCTTACACATGCAAGTCGAACGGCAGCACGGGAGCAATCCTGGTGGCGAGTGGCGAACGGGTGA